>Ga0136617_10000434_pt1 | contig 34816 bp, 34 predicted proteins | sample AntDrymUQ3222106_2_FD_129672 | JGI IMG/M metagenome (GOLD analysis project Ga0136617, IMG submission 129672) | Polar desert sand microbial communities from Dry Valleys, Antarctica - metaG UQ322 (21.06) | ecosystem: Environmental > Terrestrial > Soil > Desert | place: Antarctica: Dry Valley... | reverse complement strand
TTCCATTTCGCGCGATGCCGGCTCGCCACATCGCTCTTGCCGTCCTCGCCTCTGTCATCTGGGGCCTCGCCTTCGTCGCCATCAAGATCGGCTTGGAGAGCTTTACCCCCTCTCAACTCACGGCACTTCGGTTCATCATCGCTTGCGCGCCGGTGTTCTTCCTGACGCGGCCGAGCATCGACTGGCCGATGCTGGTCTTAATCGGCATGACGCTATTCACGGGGCAGTTCCTGCTGTTGTTTTTTGCCTATGCCAACGGAATGCCGGCGGGGCTCGCGTCCGTCACGCAGCAGACGCAGGCTTTCTTTACCGTCTTGCTTGCGGCGGTCTTTCTGCGCGACATTCCGACGGCGCGCCAGACGATCGGTATGGCCGTCGCGTTCGCGGGTCTCGCTATGATTGGGCTCACTGTAGGGTCCGACCTGACGGCAATCGGCCTTGGCTTAGCACTCGCGAGCGCCTTCTCCTGGGCCGTCGGCAACGTGCTGGTGAAGCGCATCGGACGCGTGCCCATGCTTCCGTTAATGGCGTGGCTTAGCCTGATTCCGCCGGTGCCGGGGCTTTTGGTTTCGGTCCTTTACGATGATGAATGGTCGTTGCTCGGCGCCGTGGCAGATGCGTCCTGGATGAGCATTGGTGCAGCGTTGTATCTAGGGGCTTTCGCCACGACGCTGGCCTACGCGATGTGGGGAACGCTGTTGGCGCGATACGCCACCGCGAAAGTTGCGCCGTTCGCACTTCTCGCGCCGTGCGTCGGCGTCGTCTCGTCGTCTCTGATCTTCAGCGAGCTGTTCGGACCTATGCGCTATGCCGGCATGGCGCTCATTTTGGCTGGCCTCGCCGTCATCGTGCTGCCCGTCGGCGCGAAGTGGCCAGCATCGCGGCGCGCGTGATCAGCCGGCGCCGATGCGCGACGCCTCGCTCTATATAATCGCCCAATTCCTTCCCTGCACGCGCCCGCAAGCAAGCCGCGTTGGACATCCTGTTCCAGGTTTCTTAAAAGATGCTGACGGCGCGCAATGTCGTCAAGTCGTTCGGCGGGTTCGCGGCGCTCTCCGGGTGCTCGGTGGAAGTCGCGCAGCGCAGCATCACTGGAATCATCGGACCGAATGGGGCGGGCAAGTCCACGCTCTTCAACGTCTTCGGTGGACTGATCGAGGCGGACAAGGGTGAGGTCAGTCTCGAGCACCACAGCATCGACGGGCTGCGCCCGGATCAGCGCGCCGCGCTGGGTCTGGTGCGCAGCTTCCAGATTTCGCGCGAGCTGGGTGGTCTCACCGTGCTCGAAAATATGTTGCTTGCGAGCCGCGACCAATGCGGCGAGCGGGTTTGGCGAGCGCTTGCTTCATCGCGACGGGTGCGCGTCGAGGAGGAAGCCGCCATCGTCAAGGCACGCGCGCTGCTCGAGCAGGTGGACCTGTGGCCGCACGCCAACCAGCCGGCGCGCAACCTCTCGGGAGGGCAAAAGAAGCTCTTGGAGATCTCGCGCGCGCTGATGCTCGATCCGAAGATCATTCTCCTCGACGAGCCGACCGCAGGCGTGTCTCCGGTAATGACCGAAGCGCTCGGCGCGACGATCCAGCGGCTGCGCGACACGGGACTCACGTTCGCGATCATCGAGCACGACATGGACGTGATCGCCAAGCTCTGCAACCCGATCTACGTGCTCGCCGAGGGCCGCACGCTGATGTGCGGAACCTTCAGGGAAGTTGCGGCGAATCGCGAAGTCATGCGCGCTTACCTCGGGAAGGTCGCATGAGCACTGCCGGGCCGCCCCAAGGTGCTCGCCCCCCTCAGGGGGAGCGGCGCGAAGCGACGCAGGGGGCACACCATACAAGCGCCCCCATACTCGTCGCGTCTGGCTTGCATGCGGGCTACGGCGCAGGGGACATCTTAAAAGGCGTCGACATCGAATTGCCTCGCGGCACCATCGTCACCATCATCGGGCCCAACGGCTCCGGCAAGTCGACGCTCATCAAAACTTTGAGCGGCCTCCTCCCCGCGCGCCAAGGCGATATCCTGTTGAACGGCAAGCGCTTAAACGACATGGGTCCGCCCAAGCGCGTGCGTGCCGGACTTTCGTACGTTCCCCAGGAGTACAACGTCTTCCGCAATCTAACAGTGCTCGAAAACCTGAAGATCGCGCGCGAATTCATGGCGGATGGCAGGCCTGGAAGCGGCAAAGGCGTGATCAGCGACGAGCTCCTTGCGCTGTTCCCGCAGCTCGCCGGCAAATTCAAGGTGCTCGCCGGAAACTTAAGCGGCGGTCAGCGGCAGATGCTCGCCTTCGCCTGCGCGCTCGCCGTCACCCCAGAGGTGCTGATGCTCGATGAGCCGTCCGCCGGCTTGTCACCCAAATACATGAGCGACATTTTTGAAACGGTGAAGCGGGTGAACGACTCCGGCGTGTCGGTGCTGATGGTCGAACAGAATGCGATCGATGCGCTGTCGATATCGACCTCGTGCATGGTGCTCGCGAATGGCCGCGTGCGGCTCAACGGGCGCGCCGATGAAATACTTGGGATGCGCGATCTGCAGAGTCTGTATCTCGGCGACTCACGCGACGACGAGCCAGCGCGCGCCTGATCGATGTTTGCACAGATCGCGTTCAACGGGCTCGTCACCGGCGTCATCATCACGCTGCCGGCACTGGCGGTGACGCTGCTGTTCGGCGTTCTCAAGTTTCCCAACTTCGCAATCGGCGGCATGATGACCGTCGCCGCGTACATGGTCTTCGCGCTCAACGCCCAGCTCGGCTGGCCGCTCGTCGTCGCCGCTGCGATCGTTGCCGTCGTCTTCGGCGGGCTATCGATTGTCATCGACCAGCTTACCTTTAAGCCATTGCGCGATCGCGGCGGCATTACTTTGATGGTCGCATCGCTCGGCCTCGGACTCATCCTCGAGAACATCGCACGCGTTTTCTATGGGAACGCGGCGCGCAGCTTCGCCTACGAGCTCGCGCGCCCGTTTCGCTTTCTCGATATCCGCATGAATCGCGAGCAGATGATCGCCATGATCGTTGCGGTCGTTGCCATGGCCGCGATGTATGTGTTGCTGACCAGGATGCCCATCGGCAGGGCGATGCGGGCGGTAGCCGATAACCCGGCGTTAGCCCTCGTGCGCGGAATCGAATCTCCGCATATCATCCGCTGGACCAATTTCATCGCCGGCGTGCTACTCGCCATTGCGGGGGTTCTTGTCGGCATGGACCGCGCGCTCGAGCCGCCGGTGGGTAACAATTACCTGGTCCCCGTGTTTGCGGCGGCGATCCTCGGCGGATTGGGCAGCCCGCTCGGCGCTTTTGCGGGTGCCCTCATCATCGGTTTGCTCAGTGAGCTTTCGACCTTGGTGATCGCGCCTAACTATCGCATCGGCGTGCCGCTGGTGGTGATCGCACTGATCCTCGTCTTTAGGCCGCAAGGACTGTTCGGCCAGCCCTACATCCGGAAATAGCCGTGATCTCCTACCTGGTCCTAATGGGCATTGTCCTGTGTATCCTGGCGATCGTTGCGGTCGCGCTCAATTTCCAATGGGGCTCCGGCGGCATGGTGAACTTCGGGCTCGCCGGGTTTTACACGCTCGGCGCGTATACCTGTGCGCTGCTGATGCTCAAGGCAGGTGGGAACACGTTCTTCGCGACGTTGGGCGCGATGACCATGGTCGCCGCGGCCTCGGCGCTGATTGCGCTGGTCACGATCCGAGTCACCGAAGAGGACTACTTCGCGATCGTGACGCTCGGCGCAGGTGAAATGCTGCGGCTCGTTTCGCTCAACGAAGACTGGCTCACCAACGGGGCACTCGGGCTCACCGGAATCCCGCGGCCGCTCGCGTCGCTCGTGCCTTTCGAGTATTACCACTACTTCCTGCTTGCGTTGGGAGCAGTATTGCTTGGGGGGACGGTGTGGCTGCTGCAACGAATCGGACGCTCGCCGTTCGGCCGGATCATGCGCGCCGTGCGCGAGGACGACGTCGTTGCCGCGACGCTCGGCAAGCATGTGCTGTGGGCTCGCGTGCGCATTTTCGCGATTGGCGGCGCATTTATCGGGCTGGCCGGCTCGCTGCACGCTTTCTACTATCAATACATCGACCCCACGCAGTTCTCGAATATCGTGATCGCCTATGCATTTATGTCGGTGATCGCCGGGGGACGCGGCGCGCTGTCAGGGTCCATCTTGGGCGCGGCGTTCGTCATGCTCCTGCTCGAGGGGTCGCGCTTCGCCAAGGACCTCATTCCCGCGCTCAGTTCCGACCAGCTCGCGGCAATCCGGATCATCATCATTGGCGTCGGGCTGATCCTGGTCCTCATTTATCGGCCTCAAGGCTTCTTGCGCGAATATCGGTTGCAAGTTGACGTCGCCAGCGGAAAAATGAAGACATAAATCCTAATCCACATAATACAGACGGTTTTTACCGAAGGAGGACACCATGCTGCAGAAGAATCGTCGCAAGATCTTGAAGGCACTCGGCGCAGCCGCAGCTACGCCGCTTGGTTTTCCCTATTTGAATCTCGCACACGCGCAAGGGACGCCGATCCCCATCGGGGTCGCGTTGCCGATGACGGGCAACGCGGGCGCCTATGGTCCGGACATGGGCGAGGCGGCGAAGCGCACAGTGGCCAAGATCAACGACGCAGGCGGCGTCTTGGGCCGCAGGCTCGAGCTCTTCGTCGAGGACTCCGAGTCGAGCGCGTCGGTTGCCGCCAACCTGTCGCAGAAGTTCATCAATGTTCACAAGTGCCAGTCGCTGGTCGGCTACTGGGGCACGCCCGAAGGCATGTCGTCGCGGCCGATCGCCATGCAAAACAAAGTCGTGCTGATGGTTTCGAGTGCCGCCAACGCGATCACCGAAGGCGACACGCAAGGGTTCGTGTGGCGCTTCCAGATGAAAGCGACGGACTGGGGCATCGTCATCAGCCGCGCCGCGGAAAAGCTCGGTTTCAAAACCGTCGGCGTGATGGGTCTGCAAAACGCGTTCGTGCTGCCGATCATGAAAGTGTTCGAGGAGCGGATGACCGCAGCCGGCCGCAAGGTCGTCGACTCGCTGGTCTATAACCCCGAGCAGCCGTCGTATCGCGCAGAAGTCGAGCGCATCTTCGGCAAGAAGCCCGAAGCGGTGTACTGCTTCGGCTTGCTGCCCGACTTCGTGTCGATCATGCGCGAAGTCTATCGCGGCGGCTTCGACAGCAAAGTGGTGGCCCTCTCGATCATGGCCGATGCCGAAGGCAAGTTTGTGGAAGCCGTGGGTCCGCAGGTCGCCGAGGGCATCCGTCACTTCCAGCCGATGCCCGACGTGGCGGCTTCTGGTTACAGGAAGTTCACGCAGTTGATGGGCGCATCGCCCGAACGGTTATACCTCTTTCCCCCCAATACGCACGATCAGATCGCGATCACGGCGCTCGCCATGGAAAAGGCAAAGAGCCCGATGGCCGTCGAGTGGTCGAAGCAGATCATCGCGGTCGGCAACGGTCCGGGCGATGCGGTCGACGATGTCGTCGAAGCGCTCAAGCTCGTGCGCTCGGGCAAGAACGTCAATTTCCAGGGTGCTGGCTCCACCTGCGACTTCACCGCGAACGGCGACCAGATGGGCCGCGGCATGGGCCACTGGATCATCAAAGGCGGCAAGAGCGTCTTCGTCGAGTACCAGAAACCGTAGCTATTACGAAGCGATCTCTTTCAGGATTTCGGCGGTATGCTCGCCGAGTGCCGGAGGCGGGCGACGCACGGGCACCGATTGGCCGAGCGGGTCAGTCATCGTGCGCGTCGTCGCGCCATTCGGCAACGAGAGCGATTGCACCCAGCCGTAATGGGCAACTTGCGGATCAGCGAGCGCCTGCGAGTAGGTGTTGATCGGCGCGCACGGGACACCGGCATCGCGTAACAGCGCTAAGGATTCTGTCGGAGTCCGATCCGCCAGCGCCTGTTCCACCAGCGCCTGCAACGCGCGCTGGTTGGCGGCGCGAAGCGAAGTTGAGGTGAAGCGCGGATCGTTCACGATCGCCGTGAGCCCCAGGCACTCGCAGGTTCTGCGAAAGAGATCGTCGCTGCCGGCCGCGAGCACAATCTCGCCGTCCTTGCAGCGAAATGCCTGGTAAGGCGCGTTGCGCGGATGCGCCGAGCCGAGCTTCGCTGGGTCACGACCGGTGCCGAAATATTCGCTGGTCTGCAGCGCGCCGATCGCCAGCGTCGTGCCGAGCATCGGCACATCGATGTAGCGGCCCGGCGCGCCGGTCCGAACCGCGGCCACCGCAGCGGCGATTGCATACGCCGCATACAGGCCGGCCGCGAAATCGGTCAACGGGACGCCGCATTTCACCGGTGCTCTGCCCGCCTCGCCAGTGACGCTCATCACGCCGCCGATCGCTTGCAGCGTCACGTCGAACCCGCCTTCCTGGGATCGTGGCCCCTCTTGGCCGAACGCCGAGATCGAGCAGTAGACAACTCGCGGCATGTCGGCAGCGAGTTCACGGTACGAAAGGCCAAGCCTACCCATAACGCCCGGACGGAAATTCTCGATAATCACATCAGCAGACCGGCAAAGCGCGCGCGCCTGTTCGCGCGCCGGCGGATCCTTGAGATCCAGCACGATCGAGCGCTTGTTGCGATTGACCGACGCGAAGTTCTCGGAGTAACCGCCGTTCAACGGCGGCCAATTACGCATGCCGTCACCGGCAGGCGCCTCGACCTTGATGACGTCGGCGCCCTGATCGGCGAGCAGCATGCCGCAGAATGGTCCCGCCGCAATCTGGCAGAACTCGATGACCCGCAGACCGGCGAGGGCCGGCGTTCCCGACTCATCCATTGCCGCTTCCTTCGTCATTGCGATACGTTGTGGGCTATTGTAGAGGCGTTACCCACTTAGCACTGATCCATTGTGTCGGCGGAGCCAACTGATCCTTGCAAGGTTATTGTCGAGAAGGGCGTTGCAACGCTAACGTTGAATCGTCCAGATCGCGGCAATGCATTGGACGAACACTTGGTCGAAGCGTTGATCGATCGCATGGACACGCTGTCGGCGAACGGTGAGATTCATACGATCGCGTTTCACGGCGAAGGCAAGCATTTTTGCACCGGCTTCGATCTGGCCGAGGCGCAAGCCCGGAGCGACGGCGATTTACTCCTGCGCTTCGTGCGCGTCGAGCAGCTCCTTCAGGCCGTGTGGTCGGCGCCAGTTCGTACGGCCGCTTACGCGCACGGACGCGCCTGGGGCGCAGGCGCGGACCTCTTCGCCGCCTGCGATATTCGCCTCGCGCACGCATCCGCGACGTTTCGCTTCCCTGGAGCCCGCTTCGGACTCATCCTTGGAACGCGACGGCTCGCGGAGCGCATCGGCGGCGACCGCGCACGACACGTCTTGTTGAGCGGAGAAACGCTCGATGCCGAGCGAGCCGTCGACGCTGGTCTTGCGAGCCAGCAGGTCGAGGCCGATCTCGCCGCGTGGCTTGCGTCTTTGCAGGCCCCGGCCGTCGATCGCCAAACCGTTGCCGCAATCCATATGCGTACCCGCGACAGCGGGGCGGACGAGGATCTCGCTGCGCTGGTGCGGTCAGCAACTCGTCCGGGACTCGCTGACCGCATTGCACGCTATCGAGCGGAGCTCAAGAAGCATTGAGCGGCTGGCACACCGCGACCTCGCCACACTCGATCAGGTCGCGGTAGCGGCATCCAGAGCCGTCCCGAAATTGTCAGCGTAGCGGCGCTCGAATTCTTCCTGTGCGAAGCGGTGGTTCTGCGTTCCTTTTGACTCGATCTTGATCGCTCCCATCAGCGAAGCGATGCGGCCGGCGTGTTCCCAGTCGAGCCCGCGCAAGAGTCCGTGGATCAAGCCCGCGCGGTACGCGTCGCCGCAGCCGGTCGGGTCTACGATCGCACGTGGCGTCGCACACGGTATCTCGATGGTTCGACCGCCTTCGTAGATCACCGAGCCTTCTGCCCCGCGCGTCACGACCAGCGCTTCGACATCTTGCGCGACGTCGGCCGCCGACATTTGCGTCTTTTGCTGCATGAGCTCGGACTCGTAATCGTTCACCGTTACCCACGCCGCCTGTTTGATGAAGGTGCGCAGCTCCTCGCCGTTAAACATCGGCAAGCCCTGGCCCGGGTCGAAGATAAACGGGATACCAGCAGCGGCAAACTGCGCCGCATGTTCGATCATGCCTTGCCGGCCATCGGGCGCGACGATGCCTAGCACCACACCGCCTGCCTCCGAGACGCGGTTCAAGTGCGCGTGCTGCATAGCGCCGGGATGAAACGCCGTGATCTGGTTGTTGTCGAGGTCGGTCGTAATAAACGCTTGCGCAGTGTGCTCGCTGTCGACCGTCTTGATGTAATCCTGCGCCACGCCACATTGCGTCAACCACTGCGCATAAGGCGCGAAGTCCCTTCCCGCGGTCGCCATCGGATAGGCGGCGCTCCCCAGTAGGTGCAAGTTATAGGCAATGTTGCCTGCGCATCCGCCAAACTCGCGGCGCATCTCTGGGACGAGGAAAGAGACGTTCAGGATATGAATCTGGTCGGGCAAGATGTGGGTCTTGAACCGATCGGGGAACTGCATGATGGTGTCAAAGGCAAGCGAGCCGCAAATCAGAGCAGCACCGCCTTTAGGGATGTGATGTCGTTTCATGGTTGGCTCGCTCTTGCTTCTACAGCATGGGGGTCCTGAACAAGCCACCGCTTGCGGACATGAAAAACAGCATCGGAAGCGAGAGCGCGACGTTCGCGCGAGACGTCAAAAACGCGACGCGGCGCGCTTTGGCCTTTTCTTCGTCGGTTGCGGGTTTCATGCCGAGAATCTTTTTCTGGTTGGGCCAGATCACACCCCAAACGTTGATCAGCATGATCGTGCCAAGCCAAGCGCCGATGCCGATAGCGACGTAGGCGCGTTCGCGGAACAAGAACGCGTCCAAAAAATGCCGGCCGAGTAGCGACGCGCCAGCGAGCCACGTGACAAGCGCCGCCCAGCGAAAGAATAAGAGCGCGCGCGGCATGACGTGCTTGCTGATACCCGCGGCCGTGCCGTCGGCTGTCGCAGCCTTCGCTGCCGCGGCGTTCACGAAATTGAAGTAGTAGAGAAGACCAACCCACATGACTCCCGCGCCAATATGTAACCAGCGTCCAAGCCCCTGCTGAATGAATTCCATGGTCATGGTCAGGTTCCGATCATGAGTTTGACCACACCGTACAACACGGCGGTGAGTACGACACCCGATATGACCGTTCCCCAAAGTGAATCCAGCGGATTCTTCATTGCTTAGCGTCCTCCCGTTGTTGTTTGCATCGAAGAGTTTGATGTGGCTGTTCGTACTGCTCTCAAGTGGCGGCGAGCCAACGAAGGTTTTCCTCGTCGGGCGCCCGAGCCAACAGAAACCGTTCCTCTCTTCGCGCGCGACCCGAAGTGTCCGACCTACGCGCGCCTCGCGTCAAGTCAATGTCTGCAAAAATCTATTGGGCCGCCGGAAGCGAAAGATTTTCGAACACGGCTTTGACCGAACGCGATTTATTGAGTGAGTAAAAATGGATGCCGGGGGCGCCGAAGCGCAGCAGCCCTTCGCATTGCTGTGTCGTGTAGTCGATTCCCAATTGCACTGCTTGTTCGTTGTCGTCGGCAGCTGCCGCAAGTAAAGCTTCGAGCTGCGGCGGAATCTTCGATCCGCAGAGAGCAGTGATGCGCCTCGCCTGGGCGACCGATTGAATTGGCAGCAATCCTGGGACGATGGGTACGCGGACCCCGACCTTCTGCGCATCTTCGACGTACCGGTAGTAGTCGTCGTTATCGAAAAACAACTGCGTGATGACGACATCTGCGCCGGCGTCGACTTTGTCCTTCAAGTACGCCAGGTCTGCGGTGCGGCTCTTGGCACGTGGATGTATTTCGGGAAAACCTGCCACGGCAATCGAGAATCCCCCTCGGGCGAGCGCCTCGCGCACCAGGCCGATCGCGTAATGGAATCCGTCCGGATGGGGAACCCAGTCGGCGGCGGCTCCCTGCGGCGGGTCACCTGCTAACGCAATAATGTTCTCGATCCCGTTGGTCTTGAGTTTGTCCAGGACGCCGCGCACTTCGGCCTTCGATTGACCTGCCACAGTCAAATGACACATGGTCGTCAATACGCACTCGCGCTGAATACGAGTCACGAGCTCAACACTCTTATCCCGTGTCGTGCCCCCGGCACCGTAGGTCATCGAACAGTAGAAAGGATGCAGCGATTTGAGGATACGCGCCTCCCGCAGCAAATCCTCGTCGCCTTTTTCTGTTTTCGGCGGAAAGAACTCAACCGACAGAGTCACGCCGGGCCGGGCATAGAGATCGCGCAGCTTCATGGCTCTACAGAATCTGCTCGAGGAATGCCCGCGTTCGGTCCTTTCGCGGACAGCCGAAAAGCTCGGCGGGTGGGCGATTGCGGGGCAACGAGCACAAGGGAAAGCGCATCGGTTCCAGAATAAGTGCGCGCGCATGATGGCAGCATCCGCGCTTATGCCGCCGCGACTAACCTACCATGCGGCCTCCAATTCCTAAAGAATAGCGCACCGTTTAGTGCCTGCCGCCGTGAAGTACTCCATTTTCTCGCTCGCCCGCAATGCGCAGAGCTTCCATGAGAACTGGCCGCTTGCTTGGCGCAGTCCACAGCCCAAAAAAGCGTACGAAGCGATTGTGATCGGCGGCGGCGGACATGGTCTCGCGACCGCGTATTACCTCGCCAAGGAGCACGGAATAACCAACGTCGCCGTGCTCGAGAAGGGCTATCTGGGAGGTGGCAACACAGGTCGGAACACGACCATTGTCCGCTCGAACTACCACCTCGACGCCAACGCGCACTTCTACGAGTTTTCGCTCAAGCTCTGGGAACGCCTGTCGCAAGAGCTCAACTTCAACGTGATGTACAGCGCGCGCGGCGTGCTGAATCTCGTTCATTCGCCGGCCGATGTCGATGCCGCAATGCGCCGCGGCAACGCCATGCGGTTGAATGGCATCGACGCCAAGTTCTTGACGCGCGACGAAATCGCGCAATGGATCCCGCGTCTTGACTGTTCGCCGGGCGCCCGCTTTCCAATACAGGGCGGCCTCCTTCAGCCGCGAGGCGGCACGGTGCGCCACGATGCCGTTGCGTGGGGCTATGCTCGGGGTGCCGACGCGCGCGGTGTAGACATCATCCAGCAGTGCGAGGTCACGGGCATTCGCATTGAGAATGGCGCGGTCATCGGTGTCGAGACGACGCAGGGTTTCATCGCGACCAAGAAGCTCGGCATCGCGGTCGCCGGGCATTCGAGCCATGTTGCGGCGATGGCCGGCATCCGCTTGCCGATCGAGTCGCATGTGCTGCAGGCGATGGTGTCCGAGCCGATCAAGCCGGTGCTCGACACCGTCGTGACCTCCGGCGCCGTGCACTTCTACGTGAGCCAGTCCGACAAAGGAGAGCTCGTGATGGGAGGCGATCTTGATTTCTACAACTCCTACGCGCAGCGCGGCAACTTGCCGATCGTCGAGCATGTCGTCGCCGCGTGCCTGACACTTTTTCCCAGCTTCGGACGATTGAGGCTGTTGCGCACCTGGGGCGGGATCATGGACATGACGATGGACGGCAGCCCGATCATCGGCAAGCTGCCGATTGCCGGTCTGTACATGACGGGCGGCTGGTGTTACGGCGGCTTCAAAGCAACGCCGGCGTCGGGTTGGTTGCACGCGTACACGATCGCTCGCGACGAGCCGCATCCGTTGAACGCCGCGTTCACGCTTGCGCGCTTCGCCGAGGGCCGAATGCTCGATGAAAAGGGAGCGGGGCCGTATGCGTGGGCGCACTGATGTGGCTCGGCTGACCCCGACGGCTGACGTTAGTCCTTCGCGTGCCCTCGTTGGCTTGCCCTGCTTCGCAATGCTCTTTAGCGACGCGATCTCATGCGCGTGACTGACGCACGATGCTGCTGATTCCTTGCCCCTGGTGCGGGCCGCGCAACCAGGTTGAATTTACCTACGGTGGTGATGCCACCGTCAAGCGCCCCGCCAACGACGCAGCAGACGCCGCGTGGTTCGACTACGTCTATTTGCGCGACAACCCGTGCGGTCCGCACGACGAGTTGTGGCTGCATAGCGCCGGCTGCCGGCAATGGTTCAAGGTGCGCCGCGACACGCGTACGCACGTGTTCCTCGCGAGCGCGTCGCTCGAAGACGATTTGTCTGGACGGCGCGAGTGACGCAGCAGTTTCGTCTGCCGGCCGGCGGGATCATCGATCGCGCGCGAACGCGCGCGTTTACGTACGATGGTATTCGTTACGAGGGGTACGCCGGCGACACGCTCGCCTCGGCGCTCCTCGCCAATGGCGTGCACTTGGTGGCACGAAGCTTCAAATATCATCGGCCGCGCGGCATCGTGAGCGCCGGCGTCGAGGAGCCGAACGCTCTCGTCCAATTGCATCGCGGCGCGCGCAGCGAGCCCAACGCCCGGGCGACGACGATTGAGTTGTACGAGGGGTTGGTTGCGACGAGCCAGAATTGCTGGCCGTCGGTGCGCTTCGATTTCGGGGCGATCAATGACGCGCTATCGCGTTTATTTCCGGCGGGCTTCTACTACAAGACGTTCATGTGGCCGCCATCGCCTAAGTGGTGGCTCAAGTACGAGCACGTGATCCGCCGCGCCGCAGGCATGGGTCGCGCGGCAGACGAGTCAGATCCGGACCACTATGAGCACCGCTATGCGCATTGCGACGTGTTGGTAATTGGCGCGGGCCCGGCTGGCCTATCCGCGGCGCGCGCAGCCGCGCACAGCGGCGCTCGCGTGCTGCTATGCGACGAGAACCCACAGGTCGGCGGTAGTTTGCGTGGGGAAGCGGAGCCAATCGACGGCCAGCCAGCCGCCGACTGGCTTCGCAAGATCGAGGGCGAACTGGCGGACAACCCCGAGGTGGTATTGCTGCCGCGCACAACGGCGTTCGGCTACTACGACCAGAACCTGGTGGGGCTCCTCGAACACGTGGCCGATCACGCGGCTGATCCGTCACACCACACGCCCCGACAACGACTGTGGCACGTGCGCGCCAAGGCAGTCGTGCTTTCAGCCGGCGCGTTCGAGCGCGGCATCGCCTATGCGAATAACGATCTACCGGGAACTTTGTTGGCCGGCGCCGCGCGCGTGTACGTGAATCGTTTCGGGGTTGTACCGGGCAGCCACGCCGTCATCTTCACGAATAACGACAGCGCGTACGCGTCGGCGTTGGCGTTGCATGGCGCAGGTGTTGCCCTTGGTGCGATCGTCGATGCACGGTCCAGCTCGGAGTTGAGCGGCGCGCTGCCGCAACGCGCTCGAGACCAAGCGTTACGGATCATCACCGAATCTGCGGTCGTCAAAGCACACGGCCGGTTACGCGTCTCGGCCGTAGACATCGCGTCCCTCTGCGGCGGTGCCCTGGAGCGAATCGATTGCGACCTGGTCTGCGTCTCCGGCGGGTTCAACCCAGTCGTCAACTTGTTCTCGCAATCGCGCGGCATGCTGCGCTACGACGAAGCGTTCGCGACGTTCTTGCCCGAGCAGCGTCCATTAGGAAACCATTCTTCCTCGCCAAAAGCGATCATCGCCGCGGGTTCTGGCAACGGTCGATTCAGTTTGAGTTCCGCTGTGGCCGATGGCCATGCCGCGGGCACCGCGGCAGCGGCGCGGGCAGGAGTTGCAGCACCACCTGCGTTGTCAGCTCCAGCGAGCGGCTCCGACGCGAGCAGCCGATTGAAACCGCTGTGGGCAATTCCGGCGCGATCCAAAAGCGATAAGTGCTTTGTCGATTTGCAAAACGACGTCACGACGAGCGACATTGCGCTTGCTGCGCGCGAGGGCTACCAGTCCGTCGAGCACTTAAAGCGCTACACAACGCTTGGCATGGGCACCGATCAAGGGAAGACCAGCAACATCCTGGGTCTTGCGTTGCTGGCCGAAGCGCTCGATCTGCCCATCCCCAAGGTCGGCACGACGACATTTCGCCCACCCTACACGCCAGTCACTTTGGGCGCGTTCGCCGGACACGCCGTCGGTCGACTTGTCGAGCCAACCCGCCACACAGCGATGCACGACTGGCATGTCGCCCGCGGCGCACGCATGTTGAACGCGGGACTGTGGAAGCGGCCGCATTCGTATCCGCGCGAGGGGGAGACGGAGGACGATGCCGCCAACCGCGAAGCGAAAAACGTGCGCAGCAACGTCGGCATCGTCGATGTCTCGACGCTCGGCAAGATCGAGCTGCAAGGCAAGGACGTCGCCGAACTCCTCAATCGCGTCTACAGCAACCGATGGGACACGCTCGCCGTCGGCCGTTGCCGCTACGGCGTGATGCTGCGTGAGGATGGCATTGTGCTGGACGATGGCACGACCTCGCGACTATCCGCCACGCACTACCTGATGACGACGACGACGGTCAACGCGGTTAAGGTGATGCAGCAACTCGAGTACCTGCTGCAGGCCGAATGGCGCGACCTCCACGTTTTCGTGACGTCGGTCACCGAGCAATGGTCGGCCTTCGCGGTCTCTGGACCGAACGCGCGCACGGTCCTTGCCAAGATTGTCGACATCGACGTGGGCAACGAGGCGTTTCCGTTTCTTGCGGTCGGCGCGTGCAACGTCGCGGCCGCCGGTAACACGATTGCAGCGCGACTCTTCCGGATGAGCTATTCGGGAGAATTGGCCTACGAGCTCCACGTGCCGGCCGACCGCGGCAGCGTGACGTGGGAAGCAGTAGTGAACGCCGGCGAGGAATTCGGAATCATGCCGTATGGCACCGAAGCGATGAGCACGTTGCGCATCGAAAAAGGCCACATCGTCGTCGGCGCAGAAGCCGATGGCCGCACGACCGCGGACGATTTGGGTTTGGGGATGCTCGTCAACGCCGCGAAGTGGTGCATCGGGAAGCCATTGCTCGCACGCTCGGCGCTGATCGAGCCCGATCGCTGGCAACTGGTCGGCTTGACCGCACTCGACAATGCACAGGCGATCCCACGCGGCGCGAAGCTCGTTGCCGACCCGGCGCGCGCGCTGCCGAACCCGATGCAGGGACACGTGACGTCGTGGTGCTTTAGTCCCAATCTCAATGCGTCGATCGCGCTGGCCCTCCTCGCCAACGGCCGTGCGCGGCACGGTGAAGAGCTCTGGGCGGTATCGCCGCTTGCAGACAAGCGGGTCGCCGTGCGCGTCGGTTCCCCCTGTCTTATCGACCCTGATGGAGCGCGCCTGCGTGTCTGAGAACGCCCTGTCCGTTGGTTCCACAACTCCAGGGCGGTACGGCGCCGGACCTGCCCAAGTTGTCCTCGCAGAGGCGACGATCGCCACGGCATGGAACGTCCAGGGCGATGCGACGCAACCGCTTTTCGTAGCCGAGGTACAGCGCCTCTTCGATGTAGCGTTACCCACGACGCCCAACACGACGTCGAAAGGGAGCGGGGTGACGGTGTTCTGGATCGGGCCTCGCTCCTGGCTGCTGGTCACGGGCGAACCACCTTCGGCATCTGGCCCATTCAGCAATCTTGCTGCTAATCGCGACGCGTTGAATGCACTCGGCGGCGCGTTATTCGATCTGTCGGCGGGCCGCATCGCCTTCACGATAACGGGCGAGCACGCCGTCGAGGTGCTCGCCTCTGGCTGCCCGCTCGATTTGCATCCGCGCGTGTTTTCCGCCGGTGCTTGCGCGCAAAGTATATTCGGCCATGTCAATGCGCTCGTCTACAAACCAGACGAAACAACATCGTTCACGCTCTTGGTCGCGCGAAGTTTTGCGCGCGATGCGTGGCAGGCGCTATGCTTATCGGCTGCGCAATATGGCTATGACGTTACATCACGCACGCCGTTTCGTTTAGGCTTGACCGTAGTGCGGCAAGAGTGACGATGCCCGTTATGCCAAGCGACACGTGATCCCGCGCCATCGGCAGCCGCTCCATGTGCTTCAGTTCCGCGCGGACTTCAGTGCCTCGGTCGAGGCGCCCGATCAGGCCAGGCAAGGTCCCGCCCGCATCGACGCGTGAAAGCGTCGTTCTTGATTCCGACGGCTGACGATTCGACCGCGAAATTAAGGATGCCTTTCCGAATGCGCACGAGTCATTCGAACTCTTGGCGGCCAACGCCGCCGTCGTGGTCATCATGGGGGAGCTGCGTGCCCATTTCGCCTCATCCCTCAAATTTTCATGAGAATCCATGCATTGCGTTTTGAGCACGACGGAGGTTTCCTGATCGCCATCGGGATCATCTTCACCGTCCCATATCTGATCTGGCGCTTAGGCAAGACCGACTACTATGCCCCCCTCGTGGTGGTGCAAATTATCACGGGAATTTTGCTGGGCCCGGCATCTTGGGGAGAGTTTTCCCGAATCACTACACCTTTGTCTTTACCGAGCCGGTCGTTCAATCGTTGAACGGTATCGCCTGGTGGGCCGTGATGATTTTCGTGTGGATCGTCGGCCTGAAACTAGACCTGAAGAAGGCGTGGGTGCATCGCCGCGAGAGTGCCATCACAGCCGGACTCGCCCTCGCTGCCTGATGGGGCGCATCAGAACGCCGGGCGCGGCACGGCCGAGCGAAGACCTAGATGTGCAACGAATGGGTCAAAGTCTCTGTCGCTGTAGAGCAGTGTATAGCCGCTCTCAATGCACCACGTGGCAATCACCGTGTCGATTGTCTTGCGCACGGTGATCCCCAGAGCCCGCAGCGTGCGGAAGTTCTTCGCCGCTTGAATTGCAATGCGCTGTCCTCCCAAGTTGACCGCAACCAACGAGGTCAGCAATTTCTTGGCTTGGTTGAAGTCACCGTCGTTGCCAAAGCCTTGAAGCACTTCGGTCAACATAAGGTCTCCCGTCGCCACAGGCTCACTTCCCAACAAGGCGTCCAGCTTGTCCGCCTCGGGCGTCGACGTTTCTCGAAAGTAGTCTATCCAAACACTGGAGTCGACCAGAATCACTTGTCGGTCCTCATCGCATCAAGGTCGCCCTGCCAGTAGAGCTTTCCTCGAAAGCGACGAATCTCTTCTTGCTGCCTTAGGCGCAGCAACGTCCGCAGCCCGAGCTCCACGGCTTCGCGCTTGGTCTTCAGGCCGGTCGCTCGCAGCGTATCCTTCATCAGTTTGTCATCAATCACGATGTTGGTTCGCATGGTGTGTATCTCCTTGACCGTTCATACACATCATAGCTGGTGTTCAATCGCCTCGCAAGACACGCAGGAACCTAACCGTTCTGTCGCTACGACCAGATGAAATTTTGCGCCACCTTCCCAACTGCTCCGTCACCTTATTCCACTGCGCGGGCTCCCTTGACATGTTGCGTTCCCTTTCTCAATGGGATGCGCAAACGCCGTTCACGGACCACGTAGAAGCGGCGGGAACAAGCGGCGCCGCTGGAATAGCGACGCACGAATCGGCATCAACCCTGCTTCTGTCGGGTTGGCTACTCGCGGAAAATTCGACGGTGGATCATCGAAGCCTGCATGACTCATGCCGCTAGGTATAACGTCTTCGCGCGCTGCGCGCTTAACCAATTGTCACGCTTTCCGCAAGCCATGGCGCATGCCGCGCAAGCTCGGGTTGCCATTCGGTTCGGAAGATTTCACCGGCGTTCCTCGCGATAGTCTGAGGCAGGTCACCGTATTCTCCAGGCCGTGACACGAGAAGCAACTCGCGCGCAAAGCCAGCGCCCGGCACGGGAACAATCGTCACCACCTGCGGATTCGCGCGCGCCTGCAAGAGGCACAGCGGCGTGATCAACGCCCAGCCGATGCCGGCGGCGACCATGGCGACCAGGCTGTCGGCCGTATCGATCTCCAGTCGATGCGGCGGAACGACACCCTCCATATGCAGATAGCGCTCGATCTGCGCACCAATATGCGAGTCGATATTGAAGCGCACCAATGGTGCGATCGCGGTAAGCCGTGCAAGCGTTGCCGTCGCGCAGTCCTGGGCGAGCTGTCGCGGCAGGATCAGCACGTAAGGCTCGGCGAGCACCCGCTGCCGCTCGAATGCGAGAGCCGCCTCCGGCGGATCCGTGGTGACGATCATGTCAAGCCGCCGCTCGAGCAACGCAGCGCCTAGATTCGGGGATAGACCCGAGGCGACATGAATGTGCACGGCGGCTCGCAACAAGCTCTTGACGAGCGACGGGCCGATGGTCGCGGCGAACGAATCAACCATGCCGATCCGCAACAACTGCGCTTCGCCGCCAGCCTGTTCGCGCACCGTTTTATATAGCGTCTCGGCTTCGGCAACCAGCGCACTCCCGCGTCGCTGCAGCGCCGTGCCGGCTGCGGTCAGCACGAGCGGTCGCCGCTCGCGGTCGATCAGCACCGCGCCGATGCTTTCCTCGAGTTGGCGGATCGCCTGCGACACCCCGGACTGGGATAGGCCCAGGCGCTTGGCCGCGGCCGTCATGTTCGCGAGCTCGGCAACGGTGAGAAATACTTTGAGTGCTTTGAGGTCGAGCACCGGGAAGCCGCGCAGAACGGCGCGTTCAATATCGCGTGCGCGGAACTCGTTAAATCTTAGCTTCCACGTCGCGGAGAAGGAGCAGTCTTCCTCCGAGGTCTGCCGGTCTCAGATTGAATGCCTTCATGAGCGCAAATTCTCCTCCGTGTACAACGTCAATTCCAACAAGCGTTCGAGCAGCTGCTCGGGGGGAATGCCGATGAAGTTCTTCAGCACGAGCTCCTTGGCGAACAGCCGGCAGATGTAGCGCAGCTTGAGCATCTTGCTGCGCGCCGCATAGACGAAATCGCGATGGCCATTATTGATCACGACGAGATTGCGCTCTGAGTCGAAACGAGAACGCCACAGCTCCCCGGCGGCCTTTTGATACGTGTAACCAGGCAAGCCTTGGTATGGAGAATCTCCACCGCTCGCCTTCGCGATCAGCGAGGCGGTCACCGTGATTTGCGCCTCGGCCCGGCACTCGACTTCGCCTTGGGTTAGGTTCACTTCGACGCGGACGAGCCCGGGTTCGGCCGCCGCGTGAAAAGCGGCGATTTCACCGTCGACACGGTCGAATATTCCCTCGCCTTCCACGATAGTCCACGCATACTTGAGATCATCCTCGACCGGCCGGCGCGCACGATCGCGTGCGATCGCACGCAAGGCGCGTGTGCCGCCGACCGGGATGACGCTCGATGTGGGCGAAATCATCGCCGTAAACAGCGGGCCCGCGTATTCGAAAAATTGTTTCTGCCGTTCGGGGCTGCCAATGTTCTCCCCAAACTCGCTGCCGGCTGGCTGCTCGCCCACAAGCTGCGGCGCTTCGTCTGCCGGGTCGGCGCGCGCTCGCGGCCGCGCCTTGCCTTCGCCACGGCGCAGATCGAACCAGTCGTACTCCTCCGCCGGCAACGCCAGCAAGGCGTTCTTGAGCGCACCTTGGACCGAGCGCAGCACATCGCGGCTCGCGCGCTCGTCTTCGGCGCGCTGCTGATCCTCGATAATTTTGGTCAGACGCAACTCGAGTGGCGCCAATTCGTCGCTCAAGCGCGCCAACGCCGCATCGTGAATGACGCCCAGGCGCGTCCCTGGAGTCAAATTGAGATACGGCGCGTCGATGATCCCCTGAACGTAGCCGCTCGTCCATGGCATGCGGGCGAATCCGTCGAGCTCGGTCAGGTTGCCGATGACCCGCGTACCGGAACGGTAGAGTGACACTGCATTCGCCGGTGAGTGCGCGTGTAAATAGAGCTCCGCATAAACCTCGCTCGGTGTGGGCAAACAGTCGGGAAGCTCATGCAACAAACGACCTTCGAACTGGCGCGGCTCGACCTTGAATTCGGTCCGTGCGGTTCGGTCAACGACGCGGATCGACGTGCCAGAATGACGGATACGATCGCGCAGTTCGGAGGCGAGGTACCACTGAATTTTCTCCCCGCTAAAATTCTTGATGCCCGGCAGGATGCCTCTAATCAGCACTTCCGTGCCAGGATCGGTGAAGAGCGCCGGCCGCTGCGTGATCCGATAGCTGGGGTCTCCTTTGCGCAAGTGCATCTGGTGGGCCCGCCCATCCTCCCCCGCCCCGGTCAACAGCAACTCTTCGCCTAGCGTCCAGAAGCTCAAGAGGCCGATGCCGAACTCACCTTGCAATCCAGTGCCGCCTTGTGCCTTCAAGCGGCGCTTGACCGAGTCGCAGACGTGTGTCGCGACGTAATGAAAATCCGGCGCGCCATCGGCATCCCTGCGCACGCCTTCACCGTCGTCCTTCACCCGCAGATAATGCTGACCTTTCTCCTTGCCTCGGGTGATGACGATCGTCTGCGCCCGCGCATCGATGCTATTTTCCACGAGTTCAGCCACCGCCTTTAAGGGATTGCTCTGCGAGAGAGCAATGATGTTGATGGCGTTCCAATGGTCGCCGATGCGCAGATTTCCGCCGGGTTTGGGTCTGCTTGGCGTCGCCGATTTTCTACGCTGGATGGACATGGGCGCGGGATGCGTGTGCGAGTACATGCCAACTGTTGACACAGGCGCCGCGAAAGCCGCTTGCGTTTGTCCTAATGATCAGAGCAACCCCTCGTCATTGGTGAAGTCGGCGAGTGGTGCGCAAGCGAATGCAGCGCCGCCTTGGCAATGCTCGCCGCACTCACTTCGAAATAGTCGCGCAGCGCGGCGCGGGTGTCGCTGCGGCCAAAGCCGTCGGTACCCAATGTGACGTATTCGCGCCGCACCCAGGTGCGGATCAGGTCCGGCACCGCGCGGACGTAGTCGCTCGCGGCGATTACCGGTCCTAGAGTTGCATCGAGGCATTGCTCGACCCAGCTCGCGTGCCACTGCACCGCTGCCGCTTCATCCTCTCTCGGTTTCGCGCCCACATCGCGATTGTGCCGCTCGCAGGCAAGGCCATCGCGGCGCAACTCGGTGAAACTCGTGACACTCCAAACCTCCGCGGCAATCCCGTGATCCTTCTCCAACGTTTCCGCCGCCGCCAGAACTTCGCGCAGGATGGTGCCCGACCCGAGTAGCTGGACGCGCGACGTACTCTCGCTCGCAAGCCCGCTCGGTCGCAACAAATACATGCCGCGCTTGATGCCTTCTTCGATCCCCGAAGGTAGCGGCGGCTGCACATAGTTCTCGTTCATCACGGTCACGTAATAGAACACGTCCTCCTGCTCGGACAGCATCCGGCGCATGCCGTCGTGCAGAATCACCAGGAGCTCGTAGCCGAAGCAAGGGTCGTAAGCGACGCAGTTGGCAATGGTCGAGGCGATCAAGTGGCTCGTCCCGTCCTGGTGTTGCAACCCCTCGCCGGCGAGTGTCGTGCGCCCGGCCGTCGCGCCGATCAAAAATCCGCGCGAGCGCGAATCGGCCGCGGCCCAGATAAGGTCGCCGATTCGTTGAAAACCGAACATCGAATAGAACGCATAGAACGGAAGCATCGGAGTTCCGTGCACGCTGTAGCTAGTCGCAGCAGCAATCCAGGACGACATGGCACCCACCTCGGTGATGCCTTCCTCGAGAATCTGACCATCCTTCGCCTCTTTGTAGTAAAGCAATTCTTCGTGGTCCTCAGGCTCGTAGAGCTGGCCGACGGTCGAGTAAATACCGAACTGCCGAAAGAGCGATTGCATGCCGAAGGTCCGCGCCTCATCCGCGACGATCGGCACGATGCGGCGGCCAAGCGCCGTGTCCTTTAAAAGTTGCGTGAGCGCTTGCACGAATACCATCGTCGTCGACTGTTCGCGACCACGCGATCCTTCGAGCAGCTTCGCGAACGCAGCGAGCGGCGGCAGAGCGAGGGTCGGAGAACGACTTGCGCGCGAGGGAAGGTAGCCGCCTAGCGCCTGACGACGGCTGTGCAGATACCGCATCTCCGGTGTGTCTCTGGCGGGCTTGTGGAAGCGGACTTGCTCGATGTCGGCATCCGAGAGCGGCAACTCGAAACGATCACGAAACGCGCGCAGCGCCTCGTCGTCGAGTTTCTTTTGCTGATGCGTCGTCATCTTGCCCTGCCCCCATTGCCCCATGCCGTAGCCCTTTTTGGTCTTGGCCAGGATCACTGTCGGCTGACCTTCGTGGTGCACGGCGGCATGGTAGGCGGAATAGATTTTGACGGGGTCATGCCCGCCGCGACGCAAACGGTCGATGTCCTCGTCCGACATGTTCGCGATCAGCGCGCTGAGCTCGGGATACTTGTTAAAGAAGTGCTCGCGGTTGAAGCGGCCGTCGGTCGCGGCGTAAGTCTGGAACTCACCGTCGACGGTCTCATGCAGACGCTGCAGCAGCACGCCGTCTTCGTCACGCGCGAACAGCAAATCCCAGTCAGCACCCCATAAGAGCTTGACGACATTCCATCCAGCGCCGGCGAAGAGACCTTCGAGCTCCTGGATGATCGAGCTATTGCCGCGCACGGGCCCATCGAGTCGTTGCAAATTGCAATTGATAACGAAGATCAGGTTGTCCAGGCCCTCGCGCGCGGCGAGCGACAAGCCCGCAAGCGATTCGGGCTCGTCCATCTCGCCGTCGCCGACGAACGCCCAGACTTTGCGGTCGCCGAGGTCGAGGATCCCGCGTCCCGCGAGGTACTTCATGAAGCGTGCCTGATAGATGGCTTGGATCGGCCCCAATCCCATCGAGCCCGTTGGGAACTGCCAGAAATCAGGCATGAGCCATGGGTGTGGATAGGACGAGAGTCCGTTGCCTCCGGTTTCGCGACGGTAGTTGGCTAGCCGCTCTTCGCTCAAGCGGCCTTCAAGAAACGCCCGGGCGTAAACGCCGGTTGCCGAGTGCGGTTGAAAATAAATGAGGTCGCCATTGTTACCCGCGCGAAAGAAATGATTGAAGCCCACTTCGAACAAATCGGCTGCTGATGCGTAGCTTGCGATATGTCCGCCGAGCTCAGGGGATGCACGATTGGCGCGAACAACCATCGCGAGCGCGTTCCAGCGCACGATCGACGCGATCCGCCCCTCGAGCGCCAGATCGCCCGGATATTGCGGCTGCTCGGCGAGGCCGATCGTGTTGCGATACGGCGTGCTCAACACTGGCGGCATTTGCACATGTCGCTTGCGTGCATGCTCGAGCAGCCGGCGCAAGAGATAAGTGGCGCGGTCGCGGCCCTCGGTTTCGACAAGCGCATCGAACGCATCGAGCCATTCGCGTGTCTCGACCGGATCGGGGTCCTTGCGATTGACGCGCCAAAAAGCGGAGGCGCCCAAGTCGGAGAGGTCGTTCATGGTATGGCTTCCCGGATGAGGGAGGTCTTAAGGTGCGATGCTATCGTAGAATGCCGGGGCCAAGATCAGGATTGCAACCATGCGAGTGATCGGTCCCAATAAGCATCGCTCGGAAATCGAGCTCGATCCGGTGCAGGCTTATCGACGCGGGCAAGTTTTGGACCGGATGCTGCGATCGGCGATCCCTGCGCACACGCGCGGGGTCTATCGCGGAACGGCCGACACCTTTGCGCGCATGGATGAAGCGCGCATGATCGAAGCGGCACGCAAAATCAACGCTCGATGAGTACCGACGACCTTGTTCTTAGGTTATTGGAGCGATTCAGGGATGAGGAAGTCGAGTACGTTCTAGTTGGCGGCCAGGCAGTGCGGCTGAACGGTTTTTTGCGTGCAACCGAGGATGTGGATGTGCTGCTGAAGGCTACTCGCGACAATGGCGAGCGAGTCAAGCGCGCGATGAGCTTCCTCGAGGCGTCGCAGGAAATCGATCCTGCCTGGTTCGAGCCCCAGTCCGGCGACGTCGAGAATATTCGGGTGGCCGACGATCTTACGGTCGATCTGCTGTTCGCCGCAAACGGCGAGACGTACGAATCCATGCAGCCCTTTGTGCGCGAGCTGCTCGTTCTAGGCGTCACCGTACGCGTCTTGAACATCGACGGCCTCCTCAGGAGCAAAACCGACTATCGCGAGAAGGATGTGCTGGACAAGCAGGTTCTACGCCGTATCAAGGAAAGGCTCGACCACTAGCCGGGAACTAAGGACGTTCTAGTTGACGTCGAGCTGCGCCGCAGCCACTTCGCTGATCGCCTAGCTCCACGGAAACGGGCTGTGGCTCACCGGATGCAGGCGCCCTTGCGCGTAGCGCGAAAAGCGGAACGGCTCGAGCAGCGCGCGCGATGTGCCCAGAAGGTCGTCGGCGACGAGCTCCCCGACGCCGATCATCTTGTAGCCGTGATTCGAATCGGCGATCAAGTACACGTTCTCGCGGAAGCGATCGAACACGGGAAAGTTGTCCGGCGTGAAGCTGCCCACGCCGCCTGAAGGCTCCTGCTTGTAGACGCCGTGCTTGCCCTCGAAGCGCTTCTGGCAGAACGCGAGCGCCGAGGTCCACATATCGGCGAAATTGTCGGTCACGACAAACTCGGGTGACTTGGGGCCGTAAGGGTCGACGCGCACATCATCGGGGTCGCGCTCGACCACGGCCGGCATCGCGCCACCTTGCACGCCGCCGAAGTGGAAGTCGGGCTTGTAGTAGAGGCCCCACAACGCGTTGGTGATCAGCCGCCCGTCGCGGTCGGAATAAAGAGGGGCGTCGGTATCGACGTGGATCACCGGCGGCATCAATCCGGCGTTGGTCTTCTGGAAGTTGGGATCAACGCCGAGCGTTCCCTCCTGCAGTGCCATGTAGTGCCACATGCGCACGCCGTCGTGGACTTTGCCGTCGCGCCCGGTGATGCTGATCGACTTCGGCAAATCGAGCATATTCCAGATCGAGTTCACCCAAGGACCGACGGCAACGATGACCTCTTCGCACTCGATTGGACCTTCTGACGTCTCCACGGCAGTAATCGCGCCAGTGCCGTTCGCCGATCGAAAGCCGTTGACGGCGACTCCTGAGATGATCTCCACACCCAGCGCCTTCGCCTTGTTGACGAGACCTTGAACCGACGCCTGATTGTTCGCGTAACCACCGCGCTTTTCATGGAGCACCGACGTGATGTTCTTCGCCTGCCAATCGTGGAACATCTGCTGCATATAGCGCGACGAATCTGCTTCCCCTTCGATGAAGACCGATTCGTAGCCGATCGCCTTCTGCTGCTCGTAGATCGTGCCGACCTGCGCATGCATGACTTCGGGGCTGATCTGCATGTAGCCGACCGGGTGATAGCTGTACGCATCGGGATCGCTCTCCCATACCGAAACCGAATGCGCCATCAGTTCGCGCATCGCCGGCTGGAAATAGTTGTTGCGGACGACCCCGCATGCAATACCGGAAGCGCCTGCGCCGGGCCCGGTCTTGTCGAGGACCACGATCCGCGCCCCGCCTACGCCTACCGACAAACCCTTCGCTTTCAATTTTTGCGCGAGATGCATGGCCGTCGACAGGCCGTGAATGCCGGCGCCGATAACGACGTAGCGCGCAAATGCGGGCAGTGCTGGCATGAAGCGGTCCTCACTTGAATCGATGATGTGATCATCGCGGACCGGTCGGCTCGCCACCATCACGAACGCGACCCTTGCTGGCGCGCGGGCGACATCGCCGGCCGTCCAAACGGATATCAGCGAGCGGATTACGGCGATTTGTCGGAGAGCCTTGCGAGTGATGGCGGATTTCCGAGCGGTTAAGCCAAAGCGTCAGTCAATCGGGCGCAGCAACTCGTCGACGAGCGTCGCAAGCGACCCTGGAACCTGCACCAGAGTTGCGACTGCCCGTTCCACTTTCGCCGCGCGCTCCGCGCCCAGAACCGGCACCGCGAGCTCGCGATACTTGGCGCGCAACTCGTCATCGTTGAGCGGATTCTCGGGGTTGCCGCGGGCGCGTTCGGCGCTCGAGACGAGCGCGCGCCCGTCACGCAGAGTTATTCGCACGCGCGCCCAGCGCTCCGCCGGGAAGAGGCCAGAGAATTCGGCATCCTCGGTCAGCGTCATCGTCTCGAGGAGCCGCTTGACGCGCGGATCGGTCAGTCCTTTGGTGTCGATTTCATCGGCGCTAAGGCGTCCAAATGCAAACGCCGCCGCGACGGCGAAGGTCACGCTGTATTGCGCCTCGTCGGTTGTCGCGGGGAACCGGCACTGCGATCCCAAGTCGATTGCTTCGCGGAAGCTCTCGATACCGATGCCGACGACATCCTCGGCACTGAACCGATGCGCGCGCTTGAGCGCGAGCGCCGCCTCGATCGCCGGCTGCGCCCAACGACATACCGGGTACGCTTTGAAGTATTGCTCGCGAATCCGCCAGCGCGTCCCGAGGTCATTCCAGAGCGGAGCCGCATCGTCGCGCTCGACGGTGAGCGCCGGCGCGCCGGTGAAGCCATCGCGAGCGAGCAGCGCGGCGGTCACGCCCGCGTGCGCCCCCCAACCCGAGCCGTCCTTCAGCATTGTCGGATACGAGCAGACGCGAAGAATTTGTCCGCGCGGCCCGAAGTACTCGGCGATGCCCAGCGCATGGCGCAAACGCGCATCATCGAAACCGAACAGACGGCCGCCAAGCGCAGCACAAGCCAGCGCATTCCACGCGCCGGAGCAATGATAGTCGGGAACGGTTGCATGCAGTGCGATTCCGGCGCGTGTTGCGACTTCGTAACCGAGCACGAGGCGCGCGAGAAATTCCCGGCCGTCATTGGCTACGCGTGTGCCAGCGCCGCCATCGATATACGCGAGCAGCGCAGGCAACACGGCGACGCCGGCGTGGCCCTTGGTGAGCACGTGGCCGTCGTGCGCGTCGATCGCGTCGATCGTCGTCGCGCCCGCGAATGCTGCGCCGGCCATGCTCGCGCGCCGGCCGTCGAAGAGAATGCGCGCCTCGCCATCGCGGGCGCAGAGTTGCGTTGCCGCATACGCGTTGACGATCGCCGCTGCCGGCGTGCCCCGACCGGCCGCCGCGACGCCAATCAAGTCGAGCAGGCAGCGTTGCGCCTGCGCGGCGACATCGTCTGGCAGGTCCGCGAAAGTCAACTCGCGCGCGAACGTGGAAATGTCAGCGAACGACGTTGGCGTCGATGCCAGCACTTCCGTCACCACGCTGGCCATCGTTAAGCCGCCTGCTGGCTATAACGCTCGAGCAGCTCGCGCTTCACGACCTTGCCGCTCGGGTTGATCGGCAGGCTCTCGACGAAGACAATCCTTCGCGGTCGCTTGTACTTGGCAAGATCGTCGCTCGCACGGCAGAACTCGTTGACCGCTGCGGCCGTCAGACCAGGCAATCGCGGAACGATGAACGCGGTGACGATGCTGCCCCATTTCGCATCCGGCATCCCGACGACCGCTGCCTCCTGCACGCCGGGGCAGCGATAGAGAATCTCCTCGACTTCCCGGGGATAGATGTTCTCGCCGCCCGAAACGATCATATCGTCGACCCGGCCGTGAAAATAAAAGAAGCCGTGGTCGTCCCTGCTCATCAAGTCGCCGGTGTAGAGCCAACCATCGCGCAGCTTCTTGGCCGATTCGTCTGGCTTGTTCCAGTAGGCCCACATCACTTGCGGCCCGCGCACGATCAGTTGGCCAACCTCACCGGTCTCGACATGATCGTCGGGCGTTGCATCGTCCCCGGCACGATGCGCAATGACCCGGCATTGGCTGATCAACGTCGGCTTGCCGCACGAGCCCAAGTGGGACAGCGCATCTTCCGGATGTAATAAGAGCGCGAGGCTTGCCTCGGTCATCCCATACCCGTTGAAGATGTTCGGGCAGAACTCCTTGATGACGCGTTCCATCGTCGCTGCGGCAATCGCCGCGCCCCCTGTGGTGATAAGGCGCAGACTGCTGACGTCGTAATTGGCGAACTGCGAATGCAGCAACATCTCCTGAATCTGTGTGGGCACGGCAAAGAGGGTGGTGACGCGTTCCGTCTGAATCGTCTCGAGTGTCTTGACCGCCTCGTAGCGGCCGAGCACCACGTTGGTGCCGCCGACCATCATGTGCGGGATGAAGAACGCTTGCATGCCGCCGACGTGATAGAGCGGCGCAATGTGCAGCGCGATGTCGTTATGCCGCAGCCCGTACTCCATCACGCAGTTCATCGCGATGGCGACGTCGTTGATATGGCTGTGCATCACGCCCTTTGGCCGTCCGGTGGTGCCGGACGTGTAAACCAGCGCCGACAAATGGTCCGACGAGGGAGTTGGACGCGCCTGGTGACTGTCGACGGTCTCTTCGGCGATCGTGTCGAAGTGGTGGTGGCCGGGCGGCACGTTGGCCCGATCGTAGGCGCACGAGATGTAGTCGTGCACACTCCTGATGCGCTGTTGCACGTCGAGCACATTCGGCGTCAGGAAGCGGCCGTAGACAAGAACGCGTGCACCGGAATCTTGCAGCACGTAGGCAGCCTCGCCCGTCGCGAGGCGATAGTTGAGCGGCACCGCGACCGCTCCCAGCATCTGGCAGGCAAAGTAGGTCGTCACCTGGTTCTCGGACGTGGTGACGTAGAACGCGACGCGATCGCTCGGCCGCACGCCGAGATCGGCGAGCCCCTGCGCGAACCGGCGCACGCGGCCGTGCCAGGCGGTGTACGTCCAGCGCCGGTCCTCGAAGATCAGCGCGGTGTGGTTCGGATACCGCTCCACGGCTTGCACGAAGATGCTGGCGACGTCCATACTATCGATGCCGACAAAAGTAAAACCCTACTTTTGTCGGGTTGGCTTCCCGCGAATCGCTGGCAAAGCCAGACGATTCGCGGCGGAAAAGACGACGAGCAATCACCAGTGTCAAAGATTGGGCTTGAGCGACGGAAGGTCGGCGGCGGCGATCAAATATCTCGCCATTTCCGACGTGCCGCCGACAATCGGCAGCGCGCGGGCATCGCGATAGATCTGCTCGGCACGCCCATACTCTTTGGTGACGCCGTCGCCACCCAGGATTTGCACGGTGCGGTCGGCGCAGAAGGTCGCGGTTTCGGTGGCGACAAGCTTCGCCATCGCCGCCGGTTTCATCAAGTCCTTTGCGGCGGTTCCCGCATCATAGAGCTTGGCGGCGCGATAAGTTAGAAGTTCCGCGGCGTCGATACGCCAGCTCATGTCCGCGATGTCGCTCCACACGAGCTGCTTGCAGCCAAGCTTCTGGCCGAACACCTCGCGGTTCTGCGCGTGTGCCTGCGCGATTTCGAAAGCGCTGCGCGCGACACCTAGGCCGGAGCCGCCCAAGATGATGCGCTCGAAATTGAACATGCCGAACATGATGCGGTGGCCAGCGTGCGGCTCACCGAGCAGGTGGTCGGCTGGCACACGGCACTTGTCGAACGCGACTTCGCCGACGACGCAGCCGCGCCGGCCCATGAAGGTGTACCGGCGCGGGAATGACAGGCCGGTCGTGCCACTCGGCACGACGAGCGCGCTCAAGCCTTTGCCAGGGGCTGCCGTCGGGTTGGTGACCCCATAGACGACGTATACGTCCGCCACGGCAGCGTTCGAGATGTAGCGCTTGTGGCCGGTGACCACATACTCACGCCGGCGCTCGTCGAACTCGATTGTCGTCTGTAGACGAGACGCGTCGGAGCCTGCACCCGGTTCAGTCACGCAGATGGCGCCCACCATGCGCCCGTCGACGATGTCCGCTAAATAGCGCTCGCGGATCGTTGGCGTCGCATGGCGATGCAGCGGATAGGCGCAACTCAACGCGGTCGCAATCGTGGTCTCGAACGCGTAGTTGATCGACGCCGCCTCCTCGGAGAGGATGGTCGCGTGCGTCAGGCCGGGCTCCGTAAGCGAGCCGCGGTAAAGGTCGCGGAACATGAGCTTCAAGTAGCCCGCTTGCCCGAGCGCTCCGACGACCGCCTTGATTGCCTCCCAGTCGTCCCGGTCTTCGATCGCCGCGGCTCGTGGAGCGAGCTCGCGCTCTAAGAAGTCGTGCACTTCGGCACGAAATGCCCGATCGGCTGCAGTCAAAATGTAATCGCGCATCGAACGAGTCTAATTCGCTACGTTCACTTGACCAAACGGGTGTCGGGGTACGCGGTGAGCCATCCGAACGAAAACGCCCGATGCGCCGGTACCCGCGGTAACGTCGCGCCGGCGGGCCCGGTCAAATGCGCGACGGTTTGGCTGACCCACCACGTCATGGCGAGCAAGATGGGCAGCAGCGTTACGAAACCGGTTTGCCGGGATTGCATCAGTGTAAGGCCTCGCTTCCCGCGCGAAGCGAAAGAGCGTTGATGCGAGTGTAGCGCGGGCGGCTGCTTTCTGCCGGTGGTGCGAGCGGTTGCCTTCGCCAATCCTAGCAACAGCAAACGGCGCGGCGATGAAACCAGGGCACGCAGAACGCTCGGGATCGTTGATGGTCGCCCCCTGAGGGTGGCGCTCGTTTCACCAACAATATGGCTGTTGCGCTTGCGGTCGGCCAGACGCAACGAAACATCGGCATGTTGTCCATCGATGCAGCAAAGCATTAATATGTTTATGTGCGTACTACGATTGACCTGCCTGACGAACTTCTGAAGCGCGCCAAGATTGAAGCGGTGCAGCGTAGGACGAGCTTGCGCGCCCTCGTTGGCGAAGCGCTGGCGCGTGAACTGAGTAAGCCATCGGAGCCTCAGCGCCGCGCAAGCGCGCGCATTTCCCAATCTTCGACTCCAAGGCCCCGGGCGCGCTTTGTCTGAGCAACACTGTCATCGCGAAACTCGAAAGTGACGAAGACGCCCGTCGCCATGGGCGCGCTCGTTGACGTAAACGTGCTCGTCGCGCTGATGCACGCGCGCCACGTCCACTCGGCTCCGGCGGTCAACTGGGTCGCGGTGCAGGAGGAGCCCGGCGCGATCGCCATCTGCCGCGCATCCCAGATGGGCGCGCTGCGCATTCTGACGATGCTTCGGCTATGAAGAAAGAGGTGAAGAGCGCATCCGAGTTTTGGGAGGGGTGGCAACAGCTCATGGATGACGACCGCTTTGTGTTAGTTGGTGAGCCCGCTGGCCTGCAGAACGAGTGGCGCGCGCTCACTACGGCACTGCCAAGAGGCAAGTCGGTGGAAACCGACGGCTATCTCGCCGCCTTCGCAATTGCCGGAAAGCACAGTCTCGTCAGTTTCGACCGGGGCTTGCGGCGATTTGCCAGTCTCAATCTCGTTATTCCTGGCTGATTGCCAGTTGTTGGATTCACGGATGAATCCAGCGCCCGGTGCGCTCCTCCCTGTTCCTCGCGGATTCTTCACGGACTGGTCGATGCCCATTTTGGGCACTTTAATACCCAATATGGGTATTTACAAATCTGCGTCGTTGCCTCGCTCCAACCCAACCCTGCAGGCTGCCATGGTACTTATTGGTAGTACGATGCCGCGAAGCAGCGGCTGCATCGAGCAATAGGAGATTGTTATGCCGGCCAAGAATACCGTCGCCACCATCATTCCCTGCTTGCGCTACAAGGACGCCGCGGCTGCGATCGAGTGGCTCAAGCGCGCCTTCGGATTTAAGCCGCAACTGGTCGTCCCCAATGCGGACGGCACGATCGCTCACGCGCAACTCGCCTTTGGCAACGGCATGATCATGCTCGGCTCCGTCGAGCATGACACGCCGTATGGCCGCCTGGTTAAGCAGCCCGGCGAGATCGGCGGTGCGCAAACGCAAAGCCCCTACCTGATCGTCGGGGATGCTGACTCTGTTTACGCAAGCGCGAAGGCCGCGGGCGCGGAGATCGTCCTGGAGATCAAGGACGAGGACTATGGCGGACGCGGATTTTCTTGCCGCGATCTTGAAGGGCACCTGTGGAGCGTCGGCACCTATGACCCATGGCGCAAGGAGGAACCGCACGCGTGAAGGTCGACACTCAGCCACTGACACAAGAGCGCTGGGACGATTTGGTCACGTTGTTCGAACGACCCGGCTGTTCCATCGCGCGCGGCTGCTGGTGCATGTTCTATCGCAAGAGAGTGGCAAAACTGCGGTGCCGAAGGGCATGAGCGTGAGCGAATCGAACAAGCGATCGCTCAAAGCACTGGTCGATCGCGGAATCGTGCCTGGACTGATCGGCTATTTCGGCGATCGGCCGATCGGCTGGGTCTCGCTCGGCCCGCGCGAAGATTACGCAAGACTTGCACGTTCGCCCGTCATGAAACCGGTGGACGAGAAGCCCGTGTGGTCGATCATCTGTTTCGTCGTCGACCCCAGCTTGCGCCACCAAGGTGTCGCCAAGGCGCTGCTGAATGGCGCGCTAGCGTGGGCGCGGGAGAATAGCGTGCCGCTCGTCGAGGCGTATCCGGTCGACAAGACCGGGCCGGCGTCCGACGATTCGATGTGGTTCGGTGCCAAGCGCATGTACGACCGAGCAGGCTTCATCGAAGTCGCGCGGCGCAAGCCGGCGCGGCCGGTCGTGCGCAAGCGGTTATTGGCGACGGGGCGATCACGGGTGCCGTGACCAGTCAACTGCGCGCCCAGCCATTGACCATAGAAGTGGACGGCATGCAGCGCATCTCCGCTTTGCTGCAAGCTCCGCCGCATCCAAGCGCCTGCTACGTGCTAGCGCATGGCGCAGGAGCCGGCATGACGCATCCATTCATGGCGGCGATGGCGCACGGCCTTGCCGATCGCGGCATCGCCTCCTTGCGCTATCAGTTTCCGTACATGGAGCGCGGCTCGAAACGGCCCGATGCGCAAAAGATCGCGCACGCCACGGTGCGCGCGGCGGTCACCGAAGCGAGACGACGCTTATCCGACCTGCCTTCTATTCGCAGGCGGCAAATCGTTCGGCGGCCGGATGACGTCACAGGCGCAGGCGGCATCACCGTTGCCTGGTGTGCGCGGAATCGTGTTCCTGGGATTCCCACTGCATCCAGTCGGGCGACCCTCAGATGAGCGTGCAGCACATCTCTTTGAGGTTCGGTTGCCGATGCTTTTTTTGCAAGGGACGCGCGATGCGCTTGCGGACATGCCGCTCGTTCAAGCACTCGCGGAGCACCTCGGCGCGCGCGCCACGTTGCGGCTTTTCCAGAATGCCGATCATTCGTTTCACGTTCCCGCGAGCACTGGACGAAAAGACGCGGAGGTCAAATCTGAGCTGCTCGACGTAATGGCAGCGTGGATCGAGAAGGTAATCGCCCGCGCTTAATGTACTAAGGGGTCACGGGAAACCGCAGAAGCGCGCGCGCTCGTGCCTTCTCCGCCTCGTCCTCACGATTCCTCGGCGGCGCGCTCGTCTCGAGCGCGATCAAGAGCTTCCGGGAAATGGCGGCGATCTCATCGACCGCGCTTTGGAAAGCCGCTTCATTGGTCTTCGAGGGCGAATTAAAACCGCTCACCTTGCGCACGAACTGCAACGAGGCCGCACGAATTTCTTCCTTCGTGACTGGCGGCTCGAAGTTGAAGAGAGTCTTGATGTTCCTACACATTCCGGATCTCCATCAGACGACAACTGCGGCTGCCCTGCGGGATGCTTCCGTCGCCCACTAATGTACCTTGAGACGATGACATTGAAATCTTAGACCGAAGTCGCTACGGAATATCCGCTGCGTTGCCTGGCTGCGCCTGCGCCTTCATCAAGCGGTCGAGCTCGCGACGCAAGAGCGGCAGGTCCGCGTCGCGCAGCGTTGGCAGCAGATAACGGGCGCGGCGAACTATCTCGAAATCGATCTCCGCGCGCAAGAGCTCTTCGCCGTTTCCTGCGGTCGCGAGCGAACGGCCAAGAGGATCGAGGATACGAGAGCCTCCCCAAAATGTCAGCGCGCCTTCGGTGCCCACGCGGTTTGCCAGCATGACGGGCATTCCATAGGTCAGCGCGTAGAAGCGGACGTTCGTGTCCCACCCCTGCGGATTGTCGAACTCCGCACCCACTGCTTCGACCGCCGAGCTGATCGGCGCCAACAAGAGCGTCGTGCCGTGCAAGGCCGCCAGGTGGACGAGCGCTGGGTTCCATGTGTCGGCGCAGATCAACACACTCGCCCGCCATTCCGCTGTGAGGTCGAAGGTTTCGACGTGGCGACCGGCCGCGAAGTGCTTGCCGTCATCGAGGTTGCCATACGTCGCCAAGTTTATTTTTCGGTGCACGAAGACGACCTTGCCGTCGCGGACGGCGATCGCCGAGTTGTAGAACTGCGCGGCGGGACCTTCCTCGATCATCCCGAACACCGTGCACATCGCGCCCGCCGCTCGTGCGATCTCGGTCACGAACGGGTGCTTGCGATCGAGTGCAAGCTTGAGCGTCTCGGGGCCGGCGCTGTGGCCGGTCAGCGACATCTCCGGGAAGAGAAGGACGTCGACGCCGCTTGCGCGCGCAGCGTCGATGGCGTCCAGATGCTTGCGCAGGTTCGGCTCAATCGCCCCCAGAATCGATTCAGTCTGCGCGACCGCGACATTCAGGGTCGGCGAGTTGGCCATGCGCTCGTATGCTCCGGGCCGCTCGAACGAGGAGCCGCCAATCGGCAGCCCCTCCTTTGCGCCCGGTCGTCGATTTAGACCAGCCCTTGCTGCTTCAGGAACGTTTGCGCGACCTCCTCGACCGTTTTCTTGTCGACGTCCACGCTGGAATTGAGGCGCGCCATCGTGGCATCGTCAAGCTTGGCCGAGAGCGAGTTCAAAATGTCGGCGAGCTTCGGATTGGCATCCAAAACCTGCTTCCTGACTACGGGAGTCATCGCGTATGCGGGGAAATAGCCCTTATCGTCCCGCAAGACGACGAAGTTGAACGCCGGGATGCGGCCGTCGGTCGCGAACACGAGACCGACGTCGACCTGTTTTTCTTTGAGCGCTTGGTAGACGAGACCGGTGTCCATGCGCTTCACGTTGTCGCGCGGGAACTCGAACCCATACATCTGCTCGAGAGGCTTTAAGCCATCGGGCCGGGCGTAGAACTCCGCGTTGCTGGCGAGGTTGAGCTTGGTGCCGCCCTTGACCTTACCCGCGAGGTCGCTGATGGTCGTGATGCCGTGCTTCTTGGCTTCGTCCGAATTCATCGCCAACGAATACGTGTTGTTGGCTTTCGACGGGTTGAGCCATACGAGGCCCTTGGCGGCATCGAGTTCCTTCACCTTCTTGTAGTT
>Ga0136617_10000433_pt1 | contig 34820 bp, 29 predicted proteins | sample AntDrymUQ3222106_2_FD_129672 | JGI IMG/M metagenome (GOLD analysis project Ga0136617, IMG submission 129672) | Polar desert sand microbial communities from Dry Valleys, Antarctica - metaG UQ322 (21.06) | ecosystem: Environmental > Terrestrial > Soil > Desert | place: Antarctica: Dry Valley... | reverse complement strand
GGCACGCAGCCTTCTTCTTGCCCTCGCGCTGGCCAGCCTCGAGGTCTACCGGGCCGAGGTGGGAACGCCGGCGGTGGCCTTGCTGGACGACCTCGACTCCGAGCTCGACGAGGAGCGCGCGTCCGCGTTGTGCACCGAGGTGGCGCGCAACGGGCAGGCGCTGGTGACGACGGCCCACGAGGGCTGGGCCCGTCGGCTGGGGTCGCGCGGCCGGTTGTTCGCAGTCGAAGAAGGCCGGGTCACCGCGGCGTGAAGTCGTGCCGCGGCGTGGTCCCTGAGTGGCGGGGACTGAGGGTACAAACAAGGGCGCTACACAGGTGAGATGAGCGAGCAGATCAAGACCGCAGAGCCGGAAGCGGAGTACGGGGCGGACCAGATCCGGATCCTCGAAGGACTGGAGGCGGTACGGGTCCGTCCGGCGATGTACATCGGGTCGACCGGGGAGGCCGGCCTGCATCACCTCGTCTACGAGGTGGTGGACAACTCCGTCGACGAGGCCCTGGCGGGATATTGCTCCGAGGTCAACGTCACCATCCACATCGACAACTCGGTGACGGTGGTGGACAACGGCCGCGGCATCCCGGTGGGACCGCATCCCGGCGTGCCGGGCATGGACACGGCGGAGGTCGTGCTCACCAAGCTGCATGCGGGCGGGAAGTTCGACAAGAAGTCCTACAAGGTCTCCGGCGGCCTGCACGGCGTCGGCATCTCGGTGGTGAACGCGCTCTCCGAGAGCCTCGAGGTCGAGATCTGGCGCGCGAGCAAGGTGTACCGGCAGTCGTACGTGCGCGGGATTCCCCAGGGCCCGCTCGAGAACACGGGCGTCACCGAGCGCCGCGGGACCAAGGTCACGTTCAAGCCGGACGGGCAGATCTTCGAGACCACCATCTTCAGCTTCGACACGCTGTCGCAGCGGCTGCGCGAGCTCTCGTTCCTGAACCGCGGCATCCTCATCACCCTCGACGACGAGCGGGACGAGAACAAGAAGCACCGCTTCCAGTACGAGGGGGGCATCGCGTCGTTCGTCGAGCACCTGAACCGCAACAAGGAAGTGCTTCACCCGCAGCCGATCATGATCGAGGGCACGCGCGACGAGGTCGCGGTCGAGGTCGCGCTGCAGTGGAACGACGGCTACGCCGAGAACATCTACTCCTTCGCCAACAACATCAACACCCACGACGGCGGCACGCACATGGTGGGGTTCAAGAGCGCGCTCACGCGCACCCTGAACCTGTACGCGACGGCAGCCGGACAGATCAAGGATGGCGACGGCCTGCAGGGCGAGGACACGCGCGAAGGATTGACCGCGGTCATCAGCGTCAAGGTCCCCAATCCCCAGTTCGAGGGACAGACCAAGGGGAAGCTCGGCAACTCCGAGGTCAAGGGAATCGTAGAGAGCCTCATCAACGAGAAGCTCGGCCGGTTCCTCGAAGAGAAGCCCTCGGTCGCCAAGCGGATCGTGCTCAAGGTCCTCGAGGCATCGCGCGCGCGTGAAGCCGCGCGCAAGGCACGGGATCTCACGAGGCGCAAGGGCGCCCTCGACGGCGCGGGGCTGCCGGGCAAGCTGGCGGAATGCCAGGAGCGCGATCCCGGCAAATGCGAGCTGTATCTCGTCGAGGGCGACTCGGCGGGCGGGTCCGCCAAGCAGGGGCGCGACCGCGCCTTCCAGGCCATCCTGCCCCTGCGCGGCAAGATCCTGAACGTCGAGAAGGCGCGCCTCGAGAAGACGCTGGCCAGCGAGGAGATCCGCAACATCATCGCCGCCCTGGGCACGGGCGTCGGCGCCGACGACTTCGACGTCAGCAAGCTGCGTTACCACCGCATCATCCTGATGTGCGACGCCGACGTCGACGGGTCGCACATCCGCACCCTGCTGCTGACCTTCTTCTACCGCCAGATGAAGGAGCTGATCGAGCGCGGCCACCTGTACATCGCCCAGCCGCCGCTGTACAAGGCCAAGGCGGGCAAGACCGACCGCTACATGAAGGACGAGCCGGCGCTCGACGCCTTCCTGATGCACCGCGCGGTGGAGAACCGCAAGGTGCGCCTCGCCTCGGGCCAGGAGATCGAGGGCCCGCGCTTGATACGCCTGCTCGAGCGCATGGTGGCGGTGGGGAAGTTCCTCGACCACATCGAGCGCAAGGGCACGCCGCGGTCGATGGTCGAAATGCTGGTGCGCGGCGAGGTCAAGGACGCGGACGCCTTCACGGACAAGACGCGCCTGCTCGAGATCATCCGCCCCATCCGCGAGTCGGGCGGAGACGTGGTCCTCGAGAAGGACGAGGAGCACGGCGTTTTCGAGGTGGTGCTGCAGCATCCGACCAACGGACATCCCCGCGAGGTGCGGGTCGGGGATGCCTTTGTGGGGTCGCCCGAGTACAAGGCCCTGTACTCCGCCTACGAGGAATTCCGCGAATTGGACCGGCCGCCCATCGTGGTGGTGGCCGGCGAGGAGATCACCACCTTGCCCAGCCGCGAGGCGCTGGTGCGCCACATCCTCGCCGAGGGCAAGCGCGGCCTCACCATCTCCCGTTACAAGGGGCTGGGGGAGATGAACGCGGAAGAGCTCTGGCAGACGACGATGAACCCCGAGACTCGGACGCTGCTGCAGATCCGCCTCGAGGACGACGAGGTGGCGGAGAACATGTTCACCACCTTGATGGGTGAAGCCGTCGAGCCCCGCCGCCAGTTCATCGAGGACAACGCCCTGAACGTGCGCAACCTGGACATCTGATGGCCGAGACACCCGACCCGACGCAGGGGAATCGCATCCCCACCAGCCTCTCCGACGAGATGCAGCAGTCGTACATGGCCTACGCCATGTCCGTCATCATCGGCCGGGCGCTGCCCGATATCCGCGACGGCCTCAAGCCCGCCAACCGGCGCGTGCTGTACGGCATGCAGCAGATGGGCCTGCAGCCGGGGCGTCCGTACAAGAAGTCGGCCAAGATCGTGGGCGAGGTGATGGGCAACTACCATCCCCACGGCGGCGAGGCGATCTACGACACCCTCGTGCGCATGGCGCAGGACTTCAACCTGCGCGCCACCCTCGTCGACGGCCAGGGCAACTACGGCAGCGTCGACGGAGATCCTCCCGCCGCCATGAGGTACACCGAGGCGCGGCTCACCCGCCTCGGGTCGATCATGATGTCGGACATCGAGAAGGACACCGTCGACTACGCGCCGACGTACGACGACAGCTCCACCGAGCCCACCGTGCTCCCCACCGCGTTCCCCAACCTGCTGGTCAACGGCGCCGCTGGGATCGCGGTCGGCATGGCCACCAACATCCCGCCCCACAACCTCGGCGAGGTCGTGGACGCGCTGCAGTTCGTCCTTTCGAGCGAGGACCTGACCCCCGAAGAGCGGCTCGACGGAGTCATGGAGCGCATTCTCGGCCCCGATTTCCCCACCGCCGGCCTCATCCTCGGCCGGGGCGGGATCCGGCAGGCCTACCGCACGGGCCGCGGGTCGGTGGTGATGCGCGCCAAGGCGGAGATCGAGACGCGGAAGGGCGACAAGGAATCGATCGTCGTCACCGAGATCCCCTACCAGGTGAACAAGGCGACCCTCATCAAGAAGATCGCCGAGCTGCACCACGAGAAGCGGGTGGAGGGGATCACCGACATCCGCGACGAGAGCGATCGCCGCGGCATGCGCATCGTGGTGGACGTGAAGAAGGGCGAGTCGGCGCAGGTGCTGCTGAACAACCTGTACAAGCACACCCAGCTGCAGGACACCTTCGGGATCATCATGCTCGCCATCGTCGAGCAGCGGCCGCGGGTCCTGAACATCCTCGAGGTCTGCGAGCTGTTCCTCGACTTCCGCCGCGAGGTGGTCCGCCGGCGCACGGCGTTCGAGCTGCGCCGCGCCGAGGCGCGGGCCCACATCCTCGAGGGCTTTGCCATCGCCCTCGACCATCTCGACGCCGTCATCGCGCTCATCCGCGCCGCGCGCACGCCGGACGAGGCGCGCACCGGCCTCATCGCGACCTTCGGGCTCACCGAGATCCAGGCCAAGGCCATCCTCGACCTGCAGCTGCAGCGCCTGACCGGACTCGAGCGGCAGAAGATCCTGGACGAGCTGCGCGAGATCCGCATCCTGATCGCGGACCTCCGCGACATCCTGGCCCACCCGTCGCGCATCGACGCCATCATCGTGGCCGAGCTCACCGCGATCCGCGACGACCACGGCGACCCGCGCCGGTCGCAAATCGTGGAGGCAGTGGACGAGATCACGTACCTCGACACCATCGTGGACGAGGACGTGGCGATCTCCATCACCCACACCGGCTACATCAAGCGCACATCCATCGCCAACTATCGCAGCCAGCGGCGGGGCGGGCGCGGCCGGATGGGGATGAAGACCAAGGACGAGGACTTCGTGGACCAGCTGTTCATCGCGTCCACGCATTCCTACATCCTGATCTTCACGGACCGCGGCCGCGTGTACTGGCTGAAGGTCCACGAGATCCCGGATGTCGGGCCGAACGGGAAGGGCAAGGCAGTGGTGAACCTGGTGCAGCTTCTGCCGCACGAGAAGCCGGCTGCTTTCGTCGCGGCCAAGGAGTTCGTGGCCGGGCGGTACGTCCTCCTCGCCACCCGCAAGGGGATCGTCAAGAAGACCGAGCTCAACGCCTTTGCCAACGTGCGGGCCCAGGGGATCATCGCCCTTGGCGTCGAGGACGACGACGTGCTCATCGAGGCCATGCTCACCTCCGGCAGCGACGAGGTCCTGCTCGCGACGCGGGAGGGCGTGGCCATCCACTTCAAGGAGGACGATGTCCGCCCGATGGGTCGCGCCGCCTACGGCGTGAAGGGGGTCGCCCTCGAGCCCGAGGACGAGATCGTCGCTCTCGAGGTCGTCTCCCCCGGGGGCAGCGTGCTCACCGTGTGCGCCAACGGTTATGGCAAGCGCACGCCCCTCGACGAGTACCGGCTGCAGACCCGCGGAGGCAAGGGCATCATCAACATCAAGACGGCGGGGCGCAACGGCCCCGTGGTCGGGGTGAAGTTCCTGCGCACCGACGGCGGGGTGATGCTCATTACCGAAAAAGGTATGATCATCCGGCTCAATACCGCGGACATATCGGAGATCGGACGCAACACCCAGGGCGTGCGGCTCATCCATCTCGAAGAGGGCGACCACCTCGTATCGGTGGCGCGCCTCGCCGAGCGCGACGACGTGGAGGACCTTTCCGTCCCCGCCTCTCCGCCGGATGGACCGCCCGAGCCTGCCAAGGAGGATGAATGAGCACGCGCGCCGCCGCCCTTCCGCTTTTCCTCGCCCTCTCGGCGCTTGGATGCCAGTCCCACCCCGAAAAGGGAGTCGTGGACCAGTATTTCAACGCGGTGAACGCCAAGGACTCCCAGACCCTCGCCAGCTTCGCGGCGGTCTCGTTCGACAAGAAGGTCGATCGCTGGGAGATCAAGAAGACGCTCGACGAGACCAAGAGCGACGCGCCGCTGCCGGCCCTGGCCCAGAAGGTGAAGGACCTGGAAGCCGAGCTCGCCGCCAACACCAAGGCCGCCCGCGCGTACAACAACGACCACTACGTCGAGCTCGACCAGTTGAAGGCGCTCAAGAAGGATGCTCCGGTGCCGGCCAAGATCCAGCCCATCAAGGCGGAGTGGAACAAGTTCAGCGCGAAGGATCAGGAGCTGAAGCGGGCGATCGCCAATGGCAAGGCGGCGGCGGAGAAGGAGAAGCGCAGCGTGGTGCGCTCGATCGGCCAGGCCGACGACGCCGAAGCGCTCACCGGCCAGCTGAAGGAAAAGAAGATCGAGCTCGACCTCACCATCGCGGGCCAGGTCCAGCCTTACGTGATGACGGTGCGCAAGTACGAGATGAAGCGCGCGTCGGGCCCGCGGGTGGTCAGCCGCTGGGTGGTGCAGGAGCTGCAGCCGGCCGGCTAGCCGGCGGTCGTTCCTACAGCACCTCGAGACCGGCGTAGCGCGCGACGAGGCGCTTGGCCCCGATGCCGAGGAACGACACCGTCAGCTTCAGGTCGTCGCCGGATCCCTCGCTGCGAACGACGGTGCCCACCCCGAACATGGGGTGGCGCACCTTCGCTCCCGGCCGGATCCCCTTCAGGTCGGGGGAAACGGGGGCGGGAGTGACCGCGGCGGGCCGCTCCGCGGCGCCGAATCGCATCGGCCGCGCTTCGCCCCACGTGGCGCCCGGACGTCCCGCGGTCGTCGCGCGTCCCCACGCCGGCTCGGCTCGGGCCGCTTCCCCGCTGACCTCGAGGCGATCGCGCGGGATCTCCTCGAGGAACCGGCTGGGGAGGCTCGTCCGGCGCTGCCCGAAAACCTGCCGGCTCTGCGCCCACGACAAGTGCAGCCGCTCGCGGGCGCGGGTCATGCCCACGTAGACCAGGCGGCGCTCCTCTTCGATGGCGTCCTCGCTCTCCAGGCTGCGGACGTGCGGCATGAGCCCTTCCTCGAGGCCAACCAGGAACACGGCGTCGTACTCCAGTCCCTTGGCCGAATGCAGGGTCATGAGCACCACGGGCGCGTCGTCCCGCACCATGTCCGTGTCGGCGAGGAGCGAGACCTGGTCCAGGAATCCGGTCAGGTTCGGATCGTCGCTGCGCGCCTCGTACTCCGCCGCCGCGGACAGGAGCTCGGCGAGGTTCTCGAGGCGGTCCTGGCTCTCGTGGGTGTCCTCCTGGGAGAGGGCGACCGCGTAACCCGAGGCGGCCAGCACCCGCGAGATCAAATCCTTGACCCCCATGCCCGCGGCCTCCGCGCGAAGCGATTCGATCAGCTCGCGGAACCGCCGCAGCGGCTGGGTCGCGCGCGCGGGGAGGAGCGCTTCCGCTTCCACCGCGGCCAGTGCGTCCCACATCGAGATCTGCCGCTGGGCCGCCGCGGCCTCGATCTCGTCGATGGTGCGGGCGCCGATGCCGCGCGCGGGCACGTTGATGACGCGGCGCAGCGCCATCGGGTCCTGCGGGTTCCGGACCAGGCGAAGGTAGGACACGATGTCCTTGATCTCCTTGCGCTCGTAGAATCCGACGCCGCCCACGACCAGGTACGGCATCCCCTGCCGCATGAGCGCTTCTTCGATGAGCCGGCTCTGCGCGTTCATCCGGAACAGCACCGCGGACCGCCGCCGTTCCCGCGAGAGCGCGGCGATACGGCCGACGACCCACGCCGCCTCCTGGAACTCGTCCGCCGCCTGGTGCAGGCGCACGGGATCGCCACTCGACTTCACCGCGCGCAGGGTCTTGCCCTTGCGCTTCACGTTGTGGGCGACGAGCGCGCCGGCGAGGTCGAGGATGCTCTGCGTGGAGCGGTAGTTCTCTTCCAGGCGCAGCACGCGCGCGCCCGGGAAGTCCTTCTCGAAGTCGAGGATGTTGTTGATGTCCGCGCCGCGCCAGGAATAGATGGACTGGTCCTCGTCCCCCACCACGGTGACGTTCCCCTCCGGCGGCACCAGGTGGCGGATGAGCGCGTACTGGGCGCGATTGGTGTCCTGGTATTCGTCGACCATGACGTAGCGGAACCGCGCTCGGTAGCGCTCGCGGACATCCCCGTTGGCGTCGAAGAGGAGGACCGTCCGCAGCAGCAGATCGTCGAAGTCCAGGGCCTGGGCCTGGGTGAGGATCTCGCGGTAACGCTCGGCCACGCGGGCGAGGGTCTGCGCGCCCACGGAGTCACCGGTGGCGTCCTCGGGATCGCGCCCTGAGTTCTTGACCGAGGAGATGCGCGACAACATCCGCCGTGGCGGGTGGACCTTCTCCGGCAGGTCGAGCGCCTTCAGGGCTTGCCGCACCGCCTGCACCTGATCGTCCTCGTCGAAGATGACGAAGTCCCGCGACAGACCCGCGGCCGCCGCCTCCCGGCGCAGCAGCCGCACGCAAAGGCTGTGGAAGGTGGAGATCCACCCCTTGAGCGGCTGGCCGTCCAGCAATCGCTCCGTGCGCTCCTTCATCTCACCGGCGGCCTTGTTGGTGAAGGTCACGGCCAGCACGGCCTCGGACGGAACGCCCTTCTCGAGGATCAGGTGTCCGATACGGTGGGTGATGACGCGGGTCTTGCCGCTGCCGGCGCCGGCGAGAATGAGGGTGGGGCCCTCGGTGGCCAGCACCGCCTCGCGCTGCTGCGGATTGAGGCCGGCCAGCAAGGGGGAGTCAGGCATGAGGATCCGTAGCCATCATTTCAGGTCAGGGGCGTTCGTGTTGGGGGGTTCGGGGGGCATGGCCCCCCGAAAGGCCACCGAATTATTTCGGCGGCCGCCTATTCGACGGTGACTGACTTGGCGAGGTTCCTCGGCTGGTCGACGTCGCGCCCGGCGCGCACGGCGACGTGGTACGCCATGAGCTGCAGCGGCAGCACCATCAGCAGCGGGGACCACACCTCATCCACGGGAGGCACATCGAAGATGAGGTCGGTGCCCTTGTCGAGAACCTTGTTGACCTCGGTGTCGCCCTGGAAGGTGATGGCGATGACGCGGCCGCCGCGCGCCTTCACTTCCTGGATGTTCGACAGCATCTTGTCGTACGTCCGCCCCTTCGGGCAGAGGGCGACCACGGGCATGCTCTCGTCGATGAGCGCGATCGGCCCGTGCTTCATCTCCCCGGCCGGATATCCCTCGGCGTGGATGTACGAGATCTCCTTCATCTTCAGGGCGCCCTCGAGGGCGATCGGGTAGTTAACACCGCGGCCAAGGTAGAGGAAGTCGCGCGCGGTGGCCATCCACTTCGCCACCTCCTCCACGCGCCCGCTCATGGCCAGCGCGTTCTCCATGAGGTGCGGCACGCGGGCCAGGCTCTCGAGCAGCTCGCGGCAGCGGGCGTTGGTGAGCGTGCCGCGGAGACGGCCGAGGTGCAAAGCGAGAAGGGCGAGGGCCACGATCTGCGATGTGAACGCCTTGGTGGAGGCGACGCCGATCTCGGGGCCGGCGTGGGTCAGCAACGTTCCCGCGGCCTCGCGTGTCACCTGCGATCCCTGCACGTTGCAGATCGCGATGGGCAGCGCGCCCAGCCGCTTCGCTTCCTTGAACGCGGCCAGGGTGTCCGCGGTCTCGCCGCTCTGCGTGATGGCGACGGCGAGCGACTTCGGGCCCACGAGCGGAGTGCGATACCGGAACTCGCTTCCGTAGTCCACTTCCGCCGGCACGCCCGCGACCTGCTCCAGGAGGTACTTGCCGACCAGCGCGGCGTGCCAGCTCGTTCCGCACGCGAGGAGCATCACGCGCTTGGCGCGCTTCAGCTCCCCCTCCGCGTCGCCGAGCTCTTTCAGGTGGACCTCGCCGTCGTCGATCCCGATGCGTCCGACCAGCGTGTCGCGCACCGCGCGCGGCTGCTCATGGATCTCCTTCAGCATGAAGTGGCGGTAGCCGCCCTTCTCCGCCTGCACCGGATCCCACGTGATCTGCTGGGGCTCGCGGGTCACCGCCTTGCCAGAGGCGTCGACGATCTTGTGCTCGCCGGGCGTCACCGTCACCACGTCGCCGTCCTCGAGGAAGAGGAACTGGCGGGTGTAGGGAAGGATGGCGGGGATGTCGGAGGCGAGGAAGCGCTCGCCGTCCGCCAGCCCGACCACGAGCGGCGGGCCCATGCGCGTCGCCACCAGCTTCTGCGGCTCGTCCTTGTGCATCAGGACGAGGGCGTAGATGCCTTCGAGCTGCTTGACCGCCTTGTGCACCGCCGCCTGCAGGTCCCCCTTGTACAGGGACTCGACGAGGTGGGCCACGACTTCGGTATCGGTCTGGGTCACGAACTTGTGACCCTCGCCCACCAGCCGCGTCTTCAGCTCCATGTAGTTCTCGATGATGCCGTTGTGGACGACCACGATCTTGCCGTGGCAGTCCTGGTGCGGGTGCGCGTTCTCCTCGCTCGGCCGGCCATGGGTCGCCCAGCGGGTGTGCCCGATGCCAAAGGCTCCCTCCATCGGCAGCGGCTCGGCGCGAAGGCTCTCCTCGAGGTTCTTCAGCTTTCCGACGGAGCGCCGCCGGTGCATCTCGCAGTTCTGCACCACCGCCACGCCCGCGGAGTCATACCCGCGGTACTCCAGCCGGCGCAGCCCCTCGATGATGACGGGCACCGCTTCCCGTGCGCCGACGTATCCCACGATCCCGCACATGCCGTTAGTCCTTTCCCGCCCGGGTCTTTTCCGCTTCGTTCCTCTTCTTCCGCTCGGTCGCCCAGCCCGCCTTCATCACCTGGCGCGAGCGTCCGAGGGCCAGCGCCCCCGCGGGAACGTCCTCGGTGACCGCGCTGCCGGCCCCGACGTACGCCCCCTCGCCGACCGTGACCGGCGCCACCAGCGTGCTGTTGCTGCCGATGAACGCGCCCGCCTCGATCCGCGTGGGGTGCTTGTGGGTGCCGTCGTAATTGCAGGTGATGGTCCCGGCACCGATGTTGACGCCCGGCCCGACGGTCGCGTCTCCGATGTACGACAGGTGCGGCGCCTTGCTGCCGTCGCCGAGGTGCGTCTTCTTGAGCTCGACGAAGTTCCCGACTTTTGCCTTCGCCCCGATGCGGCTCTCCGGCCGGATGTGCGCGAAGGGACCCACGGACGCGCCCTGGCCGACGACGCACTCGCGCAGCAGGCAATGGTCGAGCACTTGTGCGTCACGGCCGATCTCCGCGTCGATCAACCGAGCGAACGGCCCCACGCTGGCCCCCGAGCGCACGACCGTACGCCCCTCGAGGATGGTGTACGGCCGGATGATCGCGTCGGCCTCCACCACGACGTCGAGGCCGATGTGCGTCGTATCCGGGTCCTCGACCGCGGCTCCCGCCACCATCATCGCCTCGACCCGCCGCCGCCGCAGCAGGCGCGTCGTCTCCGCGAGCTCGGCGAGGTTGTTCACGCCGAGGGCTTCGCCCGGATCCTCGACCTTGACTGCGCCCACGCCCTTGCCCGCCCCGCGCAGCAGTCCGACCACGTCGGTCAGGTAGTACTCGCCCTGCGCGTTCTGCGGCTTCAGCTTGCCCAGCACGTCGAGCAGGGCCGGCACTTCGAAGGCGTACAGGCCGGCGTTGATCTCGCGCACCTTGCGCTCTTCCTCGGTCGCGTCCTTGGCCTCCACGATCCCTCGGACCCCGTCCTTGCCGTCGCGGAGGATGCGGCCGTAGGCGCCGGGATCCTCGAGCTCGACAGTGAGGAGCGTGGCCGCGTTGCCGGAGCGCCGGTGCGCCGCGAGCAGCGCCATGAGGGACTCGGGGCGCAGCAAGGGCAGGTCGCCGTTCACCACCAGCAGGGTGTGATCCGGCCGAGCGGCGAATCCTTCCCGCGCCACCTGCACGGCATGCCCGGTCCCGAGGGGCGGTTCCTGCCGGACGAACGCGAGGCCACGTCCGGCAAAAGCGGCTTCCACCGCCTCCGCCTGGTGCCCGACGACCACCGTCACCGGGCTGGCGCCGGCGGCGGCGACGGCACGGAGGACGTGCTCCAGCATCGGCACGCCGAGGGACGGGTGCAGCACCTTGGCCCGCGCGCTCTTCATGCGCGTGCCCTTTCCGGCGGCGAGGATCAGGGCCTGGACGCCGGGCGAGCTCACCTTTCGAGTCTAGCAGCCCGTGGCGAAAGTCTGCCTGCATTCGGCGCACGCTGCATCCCGGCTGGCGGCGTTGCTCGTCGCCCGAATACTCCAGATATTCGGGCTTCTCGCGCCCTGCCATCCGGGCGCATCGCGCGCCTCGGTGCCACGGCAGACTTCCACCACGGACTGCTAGCGCGCCCGGGCCGGCCGCCGGTCAGGAGGCTTGCGGATAGAGGATGGCCGCGAACTCTTCCTGCTCGCGGATGTCGTCGAAGTCGGAATCCGTCTTTGCCTGCGTGCGGTTGTGGGCCCCGAGATCGACGGCCTGGCGCAACGCGCGCAGCGCGGTGGGGATGTCGCCGGCGCGAGCCGAGGTAGCCGCGAGGCAATAGAGGGCGTGCTCGTTCTGCGGCTGCATCTCGGAAGCCTGGAGGAGGAGCTTCATCGCATCCTCGAACTCGCCCTTGTTGTGCAGGAAGACGCCATGGTGCAGCACCTCGTCGAACGTCTTGGGCTTGAAGGCCGGCCGCTTGTCCAACGCCCGCTCGCACAACACGAGGTACGCGCGCGCGCGCTCGAGGACGTCCCGCTCGTCGGGGAACTGGGAAACGATGGCCTCGAAGTGATCCCTCGCCTTCTCGAAGTCGCGCTTGCCGAGGGCCTTGGTCGCCTTCTCGAACACGTCGATGGCCGCCTGGCTGCGCTTGTCGGCGGGGGACGAGGGCTTCTTGGTGCTCATGCGGCTCCTCTTTGCTAAGGAAGTGGATCGGGCGGGCGTTCGAGCCGCCAAGAATATCAAGGCGCCGCCAGCGCCGCAACTGCGGCCGCCCCCGGCATGTTTGCTAGAATCGCCCGTTCTCCGTCCCCAGAAGGGGTGCCACAGGTGCAGCCGATCGCGATCCGGGGGGCCCGGGTCCACAACCTCAAGGGCGTGGACTGCGATCTGCCGCGGAACAGCCTCGTGGTGATCACCGGCCCCTCCGGCTCGGGCAAGAGCAGCCTGGCCTTCGACACTCTGTATGCCGAGGGACAGCGGCGGTACGTCGAGAGCCTGTCCCCCTACGCGCGGCAGTTCCTGGACCAGCTGGAGAAGCCGGACGTGGACTCCGTCACCGGGTTGTCCCCCGCCATCGCCATCGAGCAGCGGACGACCTCGAGCCATCCACGTTCGACGGTGGGGACGGTGACCGAGATCTACGATCACCTGCGGTTGCTTTTCGCGGGTATCGGCCGCCCCCATTGCCCGCGCTGCGGCGAGCCGGTGACGGCGCAGACCGCGGTCGAGATCGCCGACGCCATCCTGGCCACCGGTGGGGAGGCGCCGGTGTCGGTGCTGGCGCCGGTGGCCCGGGGGCGGAAGGGCGCGTTCCGCAAGGAGCTCGACGCGCTGCGCGCGGCGGGATACCACCGGGCGCGCGTCGACGGAGCCGCCTATGACCTCGACGAGCCCACGCCCCTCGATCCGCGGCGCAACCACCGGATCGAGGTGCTCGTCGATCGGCTCGCCGCGCGGCCCGCCGCGCGCCGCCGGCTGATCGCGAGCCTCGAGCGCGCGCTCGATCTCGCGAACGGCTGCGTGCTGGTGACGATCGCGGGCGAGGAGCGCCTGCACAGCCGGACGCAGGCATGCGCGCGCTGCGATGTCTCGGTCGGCGATCTGTCCCCCCGCTCGTTTTCCTTCAACAGCGCCTACGGCGCCTGCCCATCCTGCCAGGGGCTGGGATGGCGGTGGACCATCGACGCGGACAAGGTCATCCCCGACCCGCGACGCCCCCTGGGGGACGGCGCCATCCACCCCTGGCAGGGCCATGGCTCGTCCGCCGTGCGCGAAGCCCTCGAAGACGTGGCCGCGCGCCACGGCTTCTCGCTGGACCAGCCCATCGAAGCGCTGCCGCGTGGTGGCCGCCGCGCGCTGCTGCGCGGCGATCGCCAGTTTCCCGGCATCCTGCCCCACCTCATGGGGCGCGCGGAGAAGATGCTTGCCCTCGCCGACGGCGCGGAACCGGACCGCGAGGCATTCGAGAACCTGCGGCCGTATCTGACCGAGACGGCGTGCGCGGCGTGTCACGGCGCGCGGCTACGGCCGGAGAGCCTGTCCGTGCGGCTTGACGGCCGCTCCATCGCCGACTACGCGCGGCTGACCATCCACGAAGCCGGGCCGGCGCTGCGGGCCCTCCCGGTCAGCGAGCGTGAGCGGCCGGTGGCGGACCGGATCCTGCCCGAGATCCTCGAGCGCCTCGGGTTCCTCGAGCGCGTGGGCGTCGGTTACCTGACCCTCGACCGCTCGACGCCGACCCTGTCCGCCGGCGAAGCGCACCGCGTGCGTCTGGCGGGGCAGATCGGCGCCCGGATGCAGGGGATCGTCTACGTGCTCGACGAGCCCTCGGTCGGGCTTCATCAGCGGGACAACGAGCGGCTGCTCGGGACCCTGAAGGCGATCCGCGACCTCGGCAACACCGTGATCGTGGTCGAGCACGATGCGCAGACGATCCGGGCCGCCGACTACGTCGTCGACCTCGGCGAGGGCGCGGGCCGCCAGGGCGGCCGCTTGATGTACCAGGGGCCGCCGGCGCTGCTCAACGGCAGCCTCACCGGGCGCTATCTGCGCGGCGAGAGGATCGTTCCCGTGCCCGTGACGCGGCGCCCCGGCGTGGGCGCGCTGCGCGTCATCGGCGCCCGCGAGCACAACCTGCGCGGCATCGACGTCACGTTCCCGCTCGGGGCGTTCACCGTGGTGAGTGGCGTCAGCGGGTCGGGAAAATCCACCCTCGTGGAGGACATCCTGTTCCGCGCCCTCTCCGCCGGGCTCGGGAGGAAGACCGCATCGCCCGGCCGTCACCATGCGCTCGAAGGAGCCGCCGCGGTGGAGGATGTCGTCGCCATCGACCAGCGCCCGATCGGACGCACACCGCGGTCCAATCCCGCGACCTACACCGGGGCGCTGGCCGCGATCCGGGAGATGTTCAGCCTCGTCCCCGAGGCTCGCGCGCGCGGATACCGCGGCGGCCGCTTCTCCTTCAACGTGAAAGGAGGGCGCTGCGAGGCGTGCCAGGGAGATGGCGTTCGCCCCATTCGCATGCATTTCCTCCCCGACGTCCACGTGCGCTGCGAAGTCTGCAAGGGGCGGCGCTACAACCGCGAGACGCTCGAGGTCCTGTACCACGGGCGCTCGATCGCCGACGTCCTGGACCTGACGGTGGACGAGGCGGAGACCGTGCTTGGCGCGCATCCACGTCTGCGGCGGCTCCTGGGCACGCTGAGCGCGGTCGGGCTCGGATACCTGCGCCTCGGGCAGAGCGCGACGACGTTGTCCGGGGGCGAGGCGCAGAGGGTCAAGCTCGCGCGCGAGCTCGGCCGGCGCGACACCGGGCGGACGGTCTACATCCTCGACGAGCCCACCACTGGCCTCCATGTCGACGACGTCGCGCGCCTGCTCGAGGTGCTGTCACGGCTGGTGGATGCCGGGAACACCGTGGTGGCGGTGGAGCACAACATCGACGTCATCAAGAGCGCCGACCACGTGATCGACCTCGGCCCGGAGGCGGGCGCCGGCGGCGGGCGGGTGGTCGCCTCCGGAACCCCCGAAGAAGTGGCGCGATCGCGACGCAGCCATACCGCCCCCTATCTCCGCGACGCGTTATTGCTTTCGGGGGGTGCTGCGCCGCACCCCCCGCTCGCCTACGTTCCGCTGGAGGCAGAGCGCGCCAAATGACGGGGCCCGACGCAGACCCGCTGGGCTCCTGGCGCGGAGAGTTCCCCATCCTGGAGCGGTGCACGTACCTGGTCAGCCATTCCCTGGGGGCCATGCCGCGGGGCGTCACCGCGCAGCTGGCCGCCTACACCGACATCTGGGCGGAGCGCGGGGTGCGGGCGTGGGCCGAGGGATGGTGGGACATGCCGGTCGCCGTAGGCGACTCCATCGGCCGCATCATCGGCGCCGCGCCGGGGTCCGTGGTGATGCACCAGAACGTCTCGGTGTGCCAGTCGGTGATCCTCTCCTGCTTCGACCTCGGCGGCGCGCGGAACAAGATCGTCTACGAGGACCTGAACTTCCCTTCCGTCATGTACGTGTACGAGGCGCATCGCGACCTGGGCGCGCGCGTGGAGATGGTCGCGAGCGACGACGGCATCACGATCCCGCTGGAGCGCTACCTCGCCGCCATCGACGAGACGACGCTGCTCGTGCCGCTGTCCCACGTGATCTTCCGGAGCGGGTTCGTGCAGGACGTGGCCGCGATCGTGAAGCGGGCGCACGACGTGGGGGCGCTGGTGGTGGCGGACCTGTACCAGTCCGCGGGCACGGTGCCGGTGGACGTCACCGCGTGGGACGTCGATTTCGCGACCGGGGGCTCGGTGAAGTGGCTCTGCGGAGGGCCGGGAGCGGGGTACCTCTACGTCGCGCCGCGGCTGCGGGACCGCCTGAAGCCGCGGGTCACGGGATGGATGGCCCACGCCCATCCCTTCGCGTTCGAGACCGGCGCCATCGACTACGCTGCGGACGCGCGGCGGTTCCTGCACGGCACACCGGCCATTCCCGCGCTGTACGCCGCGCGCGCGGGGCAGGAGATCATCGAGACCATCGGTCTCGAGGCCATCCGCATGAAGTCGAAACGACAGGTCGCCCTGCTCATGGACCTTGCCGGCGAGAACGGCTTCCCGACGCGCACCCCGACCGATCCCGAGAGGCGCAGCGGGATGGTCATCGTCGACGTGCCTCACGGAGCCGCGGTCACACGCGAGCTGCTGCGCCGCGAGATCGTCGTCGATCACCGCCCCGGGGCCGGCATCCGCTATTCTCCGCACTTCTACACCAACGACGATGAGCTCGCCCACGCCCTCACCGAGACCCGCCGGATCCTGGATTCCGGCGCTTATCGGACTCACGAAGCGGCGGGCGGAACTGGCTTCTGAGCCACACGTCGTGGCTCTGCGGCCACACAGAGTGCGGCTCGGCCGTCGCGGACTCGTATCCGGCGCTTACTCGTAAGCTGTTGATCAATGGGGGCTTCTTGCTTCCGAGCGGCGTGGTGCGCGGTTTGCAAGGGCGGCGTGCGACCTCATGGCCTATCGTCGAACCCTGAAGCGGTCGGTCGGATGCACGGGGATCGGGCTGCATTCGGGCAAACCCGTCCGCCTGGAGTTGAAGCCAGCCCCCGCAGGGCATGGCATCCGTTTCCGGCGCACCGATGTCGGGGTCGAGATCCCCGCCACCCTCGGCTACCTCGCGCGGCTCGATCACGCCACCACGCTCAGCCGCGACGGCGTCTCCGTGGACACCGTCGAGCATCTGCTCGCCGCGTTGTACGCCCTCGGAGTGGACGACGTCCTGGTCGAGGTCGACGCGCCCGAGATCCCCATCATGGACGGCAGCGCCGCCCCCTTCGTCATCCTCATCCATGAAGTCGGGCTCCGTCCGCACCGCGCCGCGCGACACTACCTGAAGGTGGTGAAGCCGATCGAAGTCGTGCTCGGCGGGAAGTGGGCACGCCTCACACCGTCCGACCAGTTCCGGATCACCTACACGATCGGATTCGACCATCCCCTGCTGCGGCGGCAGAGCGCCACGGTGCGCGTCACCGCGGACTCCTTTGCCGACACCATCGCCCCCGCCCGCACGTTCGGTTTCCTGCGCGAGGTGGAGACGCTGCGCAAGAACGGGCTCGCCCTCGGCGGCAGCCTCGAGAACGCGGTGGTGATCGGCGAGACGGGCGTGCTCAACCAGAAGCTCCGGTTCGAGGACGAGTTCGTACGCCACAAGATCCTCGACTCCATCGGCGACCTGTCGCTGCTGGGCCATCCGCTGGTCGCGCATCTCGAGGCGAGCAAGGCAGGGCACGCGCTGCACGCTGCCCTCGCCCGCAAGGTGATGGCGACGCCGGAGTCCTGGGCGCTGGTCGCCCATCCGCAGCTGCCGGTCGTCAGCCTGCCCGGCACGGCGCCCGCCGGCCTCGCCCTCGACGCCGCGAATTAACGCCGGCGTCGGCGCGGCACGAGAACCGATGAGCCCTGACGGGCCCGCGCAATAACGAACCGAGGGAAAAGAGGGACCCCGCGGGCCTAGCGGGGCTTGCGCGTGGCCACGACGGTGGCCGAGACCTTCACCTCGATCCGCGGACGCTCCCGATCGTTGGTCTCGATGGCGACCGTCTGCTCCGTCCGTCCCGCGGCCGCGGGCGTTGTGAACGCGATCCGCAGCGTCGTGCTGTCTCCCGGCGTCACCCGCTTCTGATAGGCCCCCACCACCGTGCATCCGCAGGTCGTCGACACCTTGCGGATCTCGAGGTCGCCGTCGCCGACGTTGCGAACCGTGAGCTCCTTCTGCAGGGTCCTCCCGCCGCGCACGTTGCCGAAATCGAACGCGGCCGGCTCGACGGACACGCGCGCGCCCGTAGCGCCGTCCGCCGGCGTGACCGGCGCCAGCGCACAGAGGGCGAAGAGGACGAGAGCGAGCCGTCTCAACTGGATTTCCCCGCCGGCGTGCGACCGCGCCCCTTCTTCCGCGGCGTGGTCAGCCGGCGCATGTACGCGTCCAGCATCTCGTTCTCGTAGGTGACGGAGTTCAGGAAAAGGCTTTCGACGAGATAGCGGCGTCGCTCCTCCTCCGGCATCTGGTCCACCACCGCCTGGATCTCCCGCATCATGTCCTCGAAGGAAACCTGGAGCGCGTGCTTCAGCGTTACCTCGCGGTACAGCGCCTCGAGGACGCCCAGGATGTCCCCGTCCAGCTCCAGCTCGAACCCCGTGCTGAGTCGAACCCTACGCATCGGTCTTCCCCTTGCGCCGGGGCTCAAAGGCGTCGAGAGCCGCCGCTTCCTCGCGGTGGATGTCGATCAGCTTGTGGACCCCCGTCATCGAGATCATCGTCTCCACCCGCGGCTGGACGCCCGAGAGCTTGACCGCGCCGTCGCGCTCCTGCATCAGGCGGTAGATATCCATGAAACACCCGATGGACGCGCTATCCACGTACGTGACGGCCTGCAGGTCGATGACGAGCTTGCGCGCTCCGCCCTCGATGAGCTGGCGCACTTCGGCGAAGAACGGAGAGAGCGTGGGATAGGTGAGCTTCGCCACCTGTACCCGCACGATCCGGATGTCCCCGCGCGCCTCCACCTGGAGCTGCATCGTCTACCTCCCCGTTGCGGGCGCGCCGCGCCGGGGGCGTTCCGGCCGCGCGCTCCTGATCGTGCCCCCCGGCTGCTTCGCCCGCAACAGCAGCCGGGTGAGCTCCTCCCGGCCGCGGTTGATCCGGCTCTTCACGGTTCCCTCCGGCAGCTCCAGCCGCTCCGCCATCTCCTGGTAGGAGAGCCCCTGGAGGTCGCGCAGCACCACCGCCTCGCGGAGCTTCTCGGGCAGCGCCTCGAGTCCGCTGCGCAGGAAGCTCCGGCGATCGCGGTCCTCGAGGGCGCGGTGCGGGTTGCTGCCCACCGAAGCCGGCGCCAGGTCGAAGGCCACGAGGTCCTCGACGACGACTTCCTTCTCGCGCTTGCTCGCGCGGTAGTGGTCGATGCAATAGTTGCGCGCCACGCTCGACAGCCAGGTGGAGAAGTCCGCGTCGCGGTGGAACTTGTCGAGGCTCTTGAACACCTTCAGGAAGACCTCCTGGGTGAGATCCTCCGCCGCGTCGTGACGGCCGGTGAACTTATAGGCGATGTGGAAGACCTTACGCTTGAATCGCGCGACGACCTGCTCCCACGCCGCCTCGTCGCCGTCCAGGCAGCGGTCGATGATGAGGATGTCGAAGGGCTGTGGTCGTCCGGGCTCCACGGAAGATGCTACTTCAACTCCGGCCGTCCCGCGGCGGTCCATGCCGTGAACCAGTAGCTGCCGACGTCGGTCGCGGCCTGGTTGAGGCGAGCGCGCAGCAGCTGCCCCGCCCGCAGCTCGAGCGATTCGTAGTACAGCTCGCCGTAGCCGGACTGCCCGCGCTTCGCGAGCTCTTCCTCGTACAGGAGGTTGTCCACCCAGATGTACGACCCGGTGGCCATCGCGAAGACCTGTCCTTTGGGGTCGTCGAGAAAACGCGCCGCCTCCGCGCCGAGCTTCAGGCGCCTGTCCATCGCTTCCGGCAGCTTGCTTCCGAAGCGGACCCACAGGCCGTGTTGCCCCGTCTTCTGGCCGTCGAAGTTGTCGGAGAGGGCGAGGGGATTGGACAGGTCGGCCACATAGGCGCCGAGGGTGTCGGACTCGGCGAGGATGCGCGTCTTGTCGCCGGACCGGAAAGCTTCGACCAGCTTCGCGTACGACTCCTGGATCAGCCACGGCAACCGGCCGATGCTCGCCGCCTGGTCGGCGAAGCGATCCTTGAGCGCGGCCTCGCTGCGCGGCAGGTCGCCGAAAGGGAAGGGAAGGACCCGGTCCACCGTGAAGCGGCGCTCCGGCGCGTCCTCCGCAGTCGACCCTTCCGCGGAAAGCGACGGGATCTCCAGCCGATGCGTCTTGTAGTACGGCTTCATGCCCTTGGGGAGGGTTTCGATCGCCTCGTTGGTGATCCGCGCGTGGGCGCCCGGGCCCCAGGCGAGGGCGGTCGCGGGAAAGGCGCACGCGATCGCCGCGCCGGCGATGGCGGCCCCGCGCGCGGCGTACGAGGACAGGGTGCGGCGTGGACGAATCACGGGAGACCTCCTGGGTAGTTGCTTTCAGTCGACGCGGGCGACCGTCACCAGACGGACCTCGAGCGCACCCGCCGCCCGCAAGGCGCGGGCACAGGCGCGCGCGGTGGCCCCCGTCGTGTAGACGTCGTCGACGAGGACGACGACGCGGCCCGCGATACGTGACCGGTGACGCACGGCGAAAGCGCCGGCGACATTCTCCCGCCGCCGCGCGGCCGTGAGACCGGACTGGCTTGCGGTATCGGTGCGCCGCACGAGCGCTCCCGATGCGAGAGGCACGGCGGCGCGCCGTCCGAGCTCGGCGGCGAGGAGCTCCGCCTGGTTGAACCCGCGCTCGCGGTGTCGGCGCGGATGCAGGGGAACGGGAACGAGGACGTCGGCTCCCCCGAGGACGTCGCGCACGCGCGACTCGCCGTCGAGCCGATGGGCGAGCTGGGCGGCTGCCCGCCGCCGGCCGCGGAATTTCAGCTCGTGGATGACGACGCGCAGGGCGCCGTCGTACGGTCCCAGGCTCGCGCCGCGCTCGAAGGGCGACAGGCCGCGGCGGCAGCGCCCGCACAGGTCGGCATGCGGAGACACGAGCGGCACGCCACACGCGCACACGCCGCCGCCATGGCGGGGCAGCGTGCCCCAGCAGCCGTCGCACAGCGGGCCGCTGCGTGGATGGTCCATGGATCGTCCGCACGCCGCGCAGCTCGTGGGAAACACGAGGGCGAGCACGGGGTCGACGACGAACCGCGCCGCCGCCGCGAGCGTCAGCACCATGGCGTGAGGCGGGGGGTCAGGGGGGCCCCCTGCAGCGCCCCCCTGCTCGCTGAAGACTTCACAATAGGCCCGACTCCTGCTTCTCCTGGCAGGGAACGCAACGCTTCGCCCACGGCACCGCCTCCAGGCGCTTCTTGTCCAGCTCTTCCTCGCACACCACGCACGACCCGTACTTCTTGTCGTCGATGCGCACGATGGCCTCGTCGACGAGGGCGAGCATGTCCCGCTCGGTGTTGGAAAGGCTGAACAGGAACTCCTTGGTGTAGGAGTTGGACGCCTTGTCGGCGATGTCCTGGGATCCTTCCTCGTCGGCTTCCTTGCCGTAGGTCTTGTTCTTGTTGTACGCGACGAGGATCTCCGCCTTCTTCACCACGAGCCTCTCGCGGAACGTCTTCAGCTTCTTCTGGTCCATTCTCGTCACCGGTTGGTCCTGGTCCTTTCTTGGAACGGCCATCAGGGAATACCGTAACGCCGCCGCTTCTCCCAAAGGGCCTTGCGGCTGATCCCGAGGATGGCGGCGGCGCGCGTCTGTGAGCCCGAGACCTGCTCGAGCACGTACCGGATGTATTCCTGCTCGACATCCCGCAGCGAAGGACGGCGGTCGCGGGCGACCCACATGGTCGATGGCTGCTCGCGCACGTGAGCGGGCAGGGCGGCGGGCGGAATGGCCGCCTCCGCGCTCACCAGCGCCGCCCGTTCGACGACGCCCCGGAGCTCGCGCACGTTCCCGGGCCAGGAGTAGCCGCGCAAGGCGTCCGCTGTTGCGGCAGCGAACGAGCGCACGAGGGAACCGTGCTTGCGCTTCTGCTCGCGGGCCAGGAACAGCTCGGCGAGGGGGAGTATGTCTTCGCGGCGCGTGCGCAGCGGGGGCAGCGTCAGGGGGACGACGCTCAGCCGGTGGAACAGGTCCCCGCGGAAGGCCCCCGCCGCGACCGCGCGGCGTAGGTCGAGGCCGGCCGCGCAGACGAAGCGCACGTCCACCTCGATCGTGCGCGTGCCGCCGACGCGCTCGAACTTGCGCTCCTCGACGACGCGCAGCAGCTTGGCCTGCAGGGCGAGGCTCAGGTCCTCGATCTGGTCGAAGAACACCGTGCCGCCCGCCGCCATCTCGATCTTGCCCGCCTTGGCCTGGCTGGCGTCGGTGAAGGCTCCGCGCTCGTGGCCGAACAGCTCGGATTCCAGCAGGTCTTCGGGAATGGACGGGCAGTGGACCTTGACCAGCGGGCCGTCCCGACGCGCGCTGTTGTAGTGCAGCCAGTGGACGAGCAGGTCCTTGCCGGTGCCGCTTTCTCCCTGGACGAGCACCGGGGTCGTCACCTCGGCCAGGCGGCCGGCGACCTCGAGGAGCTCGCGCATGGCGGCGGAGACCGCGACCACCGTGGTGAGCTTCACGTCCGCCGCCGCAGTGCTCAGGCGGTGACCTCCAGGCGCGCGGCGCCGCCCCAGAGCCGCTCGAGGTCGTAGAACATCCGCATGCGCTGGGTGAAGACGTGCACGACGAAGCCGGAGTAGTCGAGCAGGATCCACTCCTGCCGCGGATACCCCTCCACGTGCTTGGGACGCAGCCCCAGATCGCGCATCGTCTCCTGCACGGCGTCGGCGATGGCGAGCAGCTGCTTCTGGTTGGTGGCGGAAGCGAGCACGAAGAACTCGGTGAACGCGGCCTGCTTCCGCAGGTCGAGGATCACCACCTCTTCCCCCTTCTTGTCGATCGCGGCATGGGCGGCTTTCGTGACCGCTCCCGGCACCTTCATCGGTAGAGCCCCCGCTTGTCGATGTATCCCGCCACCGCGTCGGGCACGAAGTACCGCACGCTTCTTCCCGTGCGCACGCGCTCGCGCAGCGCGCTCGACGCGATGGGCAGCTGCGAGCCTTCCACATGGACGAACCGGGCAGGGTCCAGACCGGCCGGGGAGACCTCCTGCCCGGGCCGTCCCACGACCGCCACCGTGCACATGGCGAGCAGGCGCTCCGGATCCTTCCACTGTGGGAGAAGGGCGAGATTGTCCGCTCCGACGATGAGGGTGAGGTCGGCGCCCGGGTTCTCGGCCAGCAAGGCGGCCGCGGTATCCACCGTGTAGCTCGCGCCGTCGCGGCGGATCTCGCCATCCCACGGGACGAACCCCGGATCGCCGGCGGTGGCGAGGGCGACCATCGCATAGCGGTCGATGGCGGAGGCGGTAGGCGCCGCGCGGTGTGGTGGAACCGCCGCCGGGACGAAGTTCACCTGGTCGAGCCCGAGCGCCTCGCGCGCGTTCTCGGCCGCGCGCAGGTGGCCGAAGTGGATGGGGTCGAACATCCCGCCCATGAGGCCGAGCTTCATGCGTGCTCCGGTTCCGCCATCGCGGTCACGCGGGTCGCCTTTACGAGGCCGAGGATCGCCCGCTTCAGTTCGACGACGCCGGCGCCGGTGACGGCGGAGATCGGAAGCAGCGGGATGCCGAGGGACTCGCTTAAGGCGCGGAGCGCGGGCAGGGGATCGGCTTCCGCCACGGCGTCCCGCTTGCTGGCGACGACGAGCTGCGGGCGCTCCAGGAGCGCGGGCTCGTAACGCCGGACCTCCTCGCGCACCGCACGCAGATCCGCGACGGGGTCGCGGCCGGAGAGCCCGGAAGCATCCACCACGTGGACGAGCACCCGGGTCCGCTCGACATGGCGCAGGAACTGGAGGCCGAGGCCGGCGCCGGCATGGGCGCCCTCGATGATGCCCGGGATGTCCGCGGCGACGAAGGTCTGCTCGTCCACCTCGACCACGCCGAGCACGGGGCTGAGCGTCGTGAAGGGATAGTCGCCGACCTTGGGCTTCGCGGCGGAGATCGCGGCGAGCAAGGTGGACTTTCCGGCGTTGGGGAAGCCGAGGAAGCCGACCTCCGCCATCAGCTTCAGGTCGAGGCGCAGCCAGCGCTCCTCACCGGATTCGCCGGGCTCCGCTTCACGCGGGGCGCGGTTGCTGTTCGAGAGGAACGCCTTGTTGCCCCGCCCGCCGCGTCCGCCCTTTGCTACGCGGAGGCGGTCGGCGTCGCGGAGGACCTCGCCGAGGATCTCGCCTGACTGCTCCTCGGTGGCGATGGTGCCCGGCGGGACGTGGATCAGCAGGTCGTCGCCCTCGGCGCCGGTGCGGTTGCCCGGGCCGCCGTGCTCGCCGCGGTCGGCGCGGAACTCGGTGTGGTAGCGGAGGGGGAGGAGCGTGTTCTGATGCGAGACCGCCACGAGCCACACGTCGCCGCCTCTGCCCCCGACACCGCCATCGGGTCCACCCTTGGGGACGTAGGGCTCGCGACGGAAGCTGACACACCCCCGGCCGCCGTCGCCCGCTTTCACGAAGATCTTGACCCGATCGACGAACATGGCTTACGCGCCTCCGAAGTGAATTCGTCGGCGCTTAGTCTTCGGCGTCGCTCCGCTCCGCCGGGGCGGCCAGGCCTGAAAGTCCGGTCAGTCTGCGACCGGGAGCACGCTCACCTTGAGCCCGCGCCCGCCGTGGTCCTCGAAGCGGACCTCGCCGTCGGCGAGGGCGAAGAGTGTGTGGTCCTTGCCGAGGCCGACGTTCTTGCCCGGCTTCCACTTCGTGCCGTGCTGGCGAATGATGATCGTGCCGCCGGTCACCTTCTCGCCGCCGAATCGCTTCACGCCAAGGCGCTGGGCGTTGCTGTCGCGGCCGTTGCGGCTCGAGCCCTGGCCTTTCTTGGTCGCCATTACGAAACCTCTAAAACAGGGAGCGGCCGGACGGGCCGCTCGAAAGCTGCGTTTGCGCGCAGGGTGGACTACAGCGAGATGCGGTCGATCCGAAGCGCCGTGAACGACTGGCGGTGGCCCCGCGTACGACGGTAGTGCTTGCGCTTCTTGTACTTGAAGACGCGGATCTTGGCCCCGCGGCCGGACTCGACCACGGTGGCGGCGACCTTTGCGCCGGTCAGGAACGGGGATCCGAGCTTGGTCGCTTCGTCGTCGCTGCCGACGAGGAGGACCTCGCCGAGCGTGACCGACTCTCCAACCGGGGTTTGCAGGCTCTCGACGTAGATCGTCTCGCCTTCCGCCACCCGGTACTGCTTGCCGCCGGTCCTGATGATCGCGTACACCGTCGCCTCCTTCGAACCCGTCGAAACGTCAGAGATTACCAGAATCGAGGCCCAAAGGAAAGCCACGGAGTCACGGAGGGGAGGAATGAACCCCCGAAGAAAAGCCACAGAGACACAGAGACACAGAGACCGGACGAGAACGAGATCGATCGACCACATCAATGACGCTGCGGATCGGGGAGGCCGGCGACGCCGCAGGCGGGCGGCGGCCCCTGGGGGGTCTGGGGGGAGCGAGGCGGATCGCCCGCCACGTGGAGATCGGGTCCTCGTACCGCCACGGGGGGACCGGTGCTTGCGCCGCGCCGACGTTCCCCCCCAGCTAAAAGAAGACTAAAAATCGTAGCCAATCCAGAAGTCGAACTTCCAGCCCGGGGTGGCGACCTTCAGGTCGGTCAGCTTCGACCAGTCGAAGTGCAGGGGGTAGCCCAGGAAGAAGAACTGAAGCCCCATGCCATACGACGCCCGGCCGTCGATGAGACGGAATCCCGAGACGGGCTCGCCGAACACGGGGTCGCGCACGTAGGACGTCCCCGGCTCGCTCGTCCCGAACTCGAAGCTCTGACCGCGGATCTTGGCCGCCCCCACGCCGCCGAAGAACGTCCCCCGGATCGGGCCGAGCACGCCGATCGGGGTGAGCATGGCGTGGACGATTGGGAAGCGCAGCTCGAGGTTCGCGAAGAACCCCTCGTTTCCGACGAAGGAAAGGTAGGGGTAGCCGCGCAACTCCATGTTGCCGCCGAAGTACGTGATCTCCGGGGCCTCGCCGCCGGACTTGAAGGCCTTGATGCGCGTCGCGAGAAGGCCGCTGCCGCCGAGGCGGATGTACTTGCGGGCGTCGGCTTCGATCGTACGGCGGCCGAGCAGGCCGCCGGGGCCGGGCGCGAAGCTGGCCCCGATCGAGTAGGTGTGCCCGGCGAGCGGACCGAACTCACGGAACCGCGTCGTCTCCGCCACCAGGGTGACGGCGACGGGTGCGATGGTGCCCGAGTTCAGGAAGAACTGCTGGCCCTGCGCCGCCGCCGCTTCGCGGGCCTGCTGCTCCGCCTGCGCGTTGGCGAATCCCTCGTTGATGCTGATCACGCCCGCCTGGACGTCGATGCGCCGGAACTTGTCGAGGGGATACTGGGCGATGGCGAGCGCCCCGCGCAGGCGCTGGGTGGCGAACGCACCTTCGCGGAAAAAGCTCGTCTGCAGGTCGTAGGGCGACGCGTAGAAGAACTGCGTGTTGTCGAAGGCGGTGAGTCCGTAGTGCAACCGCCGCGCGAGGTCGATGTAGGTTCCCTCGTAGCTGCGGAACTCGCGCTGCGAGATCGCGGTGAGCAGGAAGTTCTTGTCTCCGAGCACGTCGGACAGGGCGACCTGGCTGCCCCCGAAGAAGTCCCCGCTCGACGTGACCCCGACGTTCAGCGGTGGGCGTCCCTCGAGGAACAGCTTCTCGAACACTTTCTTCCGCCGCTTGTTCTCCGCGACCACCTGGTGCGTGACGTCGGGCTGGAAGTCGATGATCTCGTCCGCCGCGACCTGTACCTCCTGCTCGACCTCCTTCACCGGATCGGCGATCTCGATGGAGTGCAGCTTGAACTCGCCCTTGAAGTAGCTGATGAAGCCGACGCGCGTCGCGCCCTTGTTGAACAGCGGCTCGGGGCTCGTGTTTCCGCCCAGCACGTCGGTGTACTGGCGGATGATCCCCGTCTTCATGTCGATGCTGCGCAGGTTGTAGATGTCGTCGTCCTCGGTGGAGGAGTAGAAGATCGATCCCCCGTCGGCGGAGAACACCGGCGCGTTGTCGTCGTAGCTGCCGAAGGTGAGCTGCGTTTTCTGCGCGGGGTTCGCGAGCGGGAAGACGTAGACCTTGTCGTGGCCGCTGATGCGGCGGGTGTAAGTCACCGTCTTCCCGTCGGGAGACACCTGTGGATCCGTGTCGTAGAACGCGTCCTGGGTCAGGTTCCGTACCGCGCCGGTGGTGAGATCCACGTGGTAGATGTCGGACACCCCTTCCTTGAGCGCGGCCAGGAGGGCGCCCCTGCCGTCGGGAAGGAGGCACGGGGACTGGGGCTGGTCCAGCTCGATCGGGACCCGCCGCACGATGTCACCGGTGAGCGCCGACGCGAGGTAGAGGCTGCGCTTCTTCCCCTTGCGGGCGAAGAAGCCGATGGTGTCGCCGGTGGGCGAGAAGTCGATGGAGCGGCCGGCCACGAACGACTCGTTGATGGCCAGTCCCTCGTACTCGCCGGTGAACCCCTTGGTGAGGTTCTTGATCACGTTGCCGTCGCGCGCGGAGAGCAGCACGATGTCGGCCTCCCCCTCGGCGCGATTGCCGGTGAGGGCGGCGATGACTTCGCCGGAAGGGCTCGCGGAAAAGGCGAAGACCTGGGTGTAGGGCGTCTTCTCCTGGTTCGGCGAGAGGTCCTTGCCGTAGTCGCTCGGCCGCTGCTTGTCGCGGAAGGGCTTGAAGCGCTCCTTCAGCCACTTCTCGAAGGCCTCGTCGAACTCCTCCGGCTTCAGCCGGAAGGCCTGCATGTAGATCTCGTCCATGCCGCCGCCGACGAGGTTCTTGCGGAAGGTATAGAGGAACTGGCGGATTCCTTCCTTGCCGAAGCGCGCCTCGATGAACTCGAAGGCGGCATGGCCCAGGTTGTAGACGAGGCGCGGGTTGGACGACCCGCCGTAGTCCTCGAAGCGGGACAGGCGGGGGATCTGCTCGGTGACCGCCGCGTCGCGCACGGACATGAGGTCGATCGGATCCCAGGTGCCGCGCATGTAGTCGGCCAGGCCTTCGTCTACCCACAGCGGGACCGAGCGCTGCACCATGTTGCGCGGGATGAGGTCGAACTCGAAGACGTGCGTCAGCTCGTGGGTGATCAGGCCCTGCAGCTCGTCCGGCGAGAGGTCGATGGGCAGGACCATGCGCCCGCGCGTCGGCTCGGCGAACGCCTGCACGCCCTCGGGGAGGATGGCGGGGAAGAGGTTGGTCTGCTCGAACTCGGAGTGCGTCTTGTACAGGATGAGCGGGATCGGGGAGCTGATCTCGTGCTTCAGGTCGGACGAGACCTTCTGGTACGCGCTCTCGGCGTAGGAGACCACGCGCGCGAGGTGCTGCTCGAACTCCGGGTAGTAGTAGACCTCGAAGTGCGGGCTCTTGTAGATGCGCCAGGCAAAGGTGTCATACGACACCTTGTTCTTCCCGTAGTAGGGGGCGAACTGCGCGGCGGCCGGAGATGCCCCGGCGAGCAGGACGAGAAGGCACGACGCGGCGAGCGCGCCGGGACTCCGGTAGACGTGTGAGGCTGGCATGGGGAGTCCTTTTCCTATCGCAGGAGGACGCGCGTCCCCCGCACCTTCTGCGGCGAGATCACGCCCAGGAAGTTGGGGAGGAGGCGGTCCATGAGCTCGAAGTAGGAGGACAGCGGCGAGATCTTCTGCTCGTCGCCGTACATGACCTCCTCGGTGAACTTCTCCTTGTGCAACGTCTCGCCGGTGCGCCCGTCGACGAAATGGAAATCCGCGGAGAGGCTGAATCCCTTTCGCTCCAGGTAGCGATTGCTGCGCGCGAGGCGCGGCCGGTTGGTGATGGGATCGCGCACGACGCGCTCGTCGGACTGGAAGCCCGAGCGGTTCTGGGCCGCGAACCCGACGCGGCCGGTGACGATGAGCGGCGTCTGGTATTCCTCCCCGACCTTCCGCCAGTACTCCGCGTCCTGGAGGATGCGGTCGGTGTCGAGCTTGAACTGGTCCTTCTCCGCCTTGGAGTAGCGGCCGCCCGTGCCCAGCTTCTCGAGCGCATCCTCGAGCGCCTCGTGCAGAGGCGGGCGGTCGGGCTCGAGGATCTGCAGCTTCGTGCTCGACCGCAGCTGGTTCTGGATCAGGCGCGTCGTTTCCGAGCCGAGCTCGACGTCCGCTTCCTCGAGATCGGTCGCGAAGCCGGCGACGAGCACGCGGCGGAAGCGGCTGACGTCGATCTTGCTCGAAAGCGGAGTCTCGACCGGAACCTCGATGACGGAGGCGCAGGCGGAGCCGCCGAGGGCGGCGACGACGATCGCGCCCAGCCGAAGGCTAAGACTTCTTCTTCTTGCGATTTCTCTTGTCATCGGCTTCCCGGAACAGGTCGTAGTTCTGTTGGATGTAGAGGCTGGTGGGGGCGAGCTTCAAGGCCTTCTCGAAGGCCTCCTTGGCGGGCGCGAACTCGCCCTGCTGCTCGAGGGCGACGCCTAGGTTGTTGAGCGCCTCGGGATCGTCGGGATTCTTGGCGACTGCGCGCTCGAAACGGAACCGCGCTTCGTTCCAGAGTCCCTTGCGGGCGACCTCGATGCCGAAGGCGATCTCGTCGTCGCTGGAGGCGGTGGGCAGGGGGCCGTTCGCCAGCAGCATTGTGAGGAGCGGGACGACCATCAGCATGGCGCCCTCCGGAAGTGAGGCTGGATTTGGATGCTACTCTCTTGTCGGTCGGTCAGTGCAAGCAACGGGGATCACGGCCCCGCTCCCGCCGGACCACAAACAGGATACGGCGAACGCCAGGGGCCGCGGACGGCCTTTACTTCTATTCACGTCGCGGTGTCGCACGGCCTGTACACCTGTGAACCACCGGTTGACGGTCGGACCTTGACAGGGGGGTCGACCTCCGTACAATGAGGCCCCTTTTTCGGGGCTCGCTCGAAGGGAGGACAAAGGCGCAGGAATCGACCCGTCAACTTCTGACGCTGACCCTCGTCCCCGGGCTCACCGCGCGGGCGATCGCGCAGCTCGCCGAGCGCGCTCCGCTGTCCGAAGTGCTGGCCCATCCCGACGATCATGCCGACCTGCTCCCCGAAGCCGGCCTGGCTGTCCTGCGCACCGGGCAGGCCGCCGCGCGCGCGGAGAACGAGGGTGCCGCCGCGGCACGTCTGGGGATCACCGTGATCGCTCTCGGCGACCCGCTTTACCCGGCCCTCCTCCGGCGGATCTTCGACCCGCCGCTCGTTCTCTACGTGCGCGGAACCCTCCTGGCCGAGGAGCTGGCGGTCGCGATCGTCGGCTCGCGCGCTGCTTCCACTGCCGGAAAAACGCTGGCCCGATCGATGGGCCGCGACCTTGCCGCCTGGGGGGCAACCGTGGTGTCGGGCCTCGCCCGCGGGATCGACACCGCCGCTCACGAAGGAGCCCTCGATGGCGGCGGCCGGACGGTGGCTGTGCTCGGCTGCGGAATCGATCGCGTCTACCCCGCGGAGAACGAGCGGCTGGCGGGACGGGTCGCGTCCTCGGGCGCGGTCGTCTCCGAGTTCGCCCTCGGCACCCCGCCGCTGCCCGATCACTTCCCGCGGCGCAATCGCGTGATCGCGGGCTGGAGCCAGGCGGTGGTCGTGGTCGAGGCGGCGATACGCAGCGGGGCCCTCAACACCGCGCGGTGTGCGGCCGACGAAGGCCGCGACGTCCTGGCCGTTCCCGGCCACCCCACCATGCCCGGCTCGGCGGGCACCAACCAGCTGATCCGCGACGGCGCCGGCCTCGTGCGCAACGCCGTCGACGTGGCGCAGGAGCTGGGGCTGGAGATGCCCGCCGAGGCCCCGCCCCCCGCCGACCGCCTGCTCGCCGCCCTGTCCGGCGACGCTCCCGTCACCCTTGAGGAGCTGCGGGAGCGGAGCGGCCTTGAAACGGGCGCGCTCCTGGCGCGTCTGACTGAATTGGAGCTGCGCGACGTGGTCCGCCGGCTCCCCGGTCCCTTGTTCGTCCTGCATCATCGAGTGCGATAGCGGAGAGAGAAGGCAAACACTGGCCAAGAACCTCGTCATCGTCGAGTCGCCCGCCAAGGCGAAGACGATCAACAAGTACCTCGGCAAGGACTTCATTGTGAAGGCCTCGATGGGGCACGTCCGCGATCTTCCCAAGAACCCGAAGAAGAAGAAGGGAACGAAGAAGGACGCGGCGCGGACGGTCATCGGCGGCGTGGACACCAACGCCGGCTTCGCGGTCGACTACGAAGTCCTCCCGACGCGCAAGAAGGTGATGGACGAGCTGAAGGCGGCGGCCAAGGACGCCGACACCGTCTTCCTGGCCGCCGACCCCGATCACGAGGGCGAGGCGATCTGCTGGCATTTGGCGGAGGAGTTGAAGGTCCGCGGACGCAAGCAGAAGGTCCGCCGGGTGGTCTTCAACGAGATCACCAAGCGGGCGATCGACGAGGCGTTCAAGAACCCGGGCGAGGTCGACGAGAAGAAGGTGGAGGCGCAGCAGACGCGCCGCATCCTCGACCGGCTCGTCGGCTACGGCGTCAGCCCGATCCTCTGGGACAAGGTTCGTCGCGGCCTTTCCGCGGGCCGCGTGCAGTCGGTCGCGTTGCGCCTCATCTGCGAGCGCGAGCGCGAGATCAAGGAGTTCAAGGCCGAGGAATACTGGTCCGTGCTCGCGCACCTCGCGGCGAGCAACCCGCCGGTCTTCCCCGCGTCGCTTGCCAAGCGTGACGGGAAAAACGTCGAGATCGTCAACGCCGAGCAGGCCGCCGCCGTCCGCGCGGACCTGGAGAGGGCGGACTACGTCGTCCAGAAGGTGCAGCCCAAGGAGCGGCGCCGCAATCCCGTGCCGCCCTTCATCACCTCCAAGCTGCAGCAGGAGGCATTCAAGAAGCTGCGCTTCGGCGTCAAGAAGACGATGCAGGTGGCGCAGCAGCTGTACCAGGGCATCGAGAGTGGGGCCGACGGCAGCGTCGGGCTCATCACCTACATGAGGACCGACTCCACGCGCATCTCGGACGACGCGCTCGTTGCCGTCCGCGAGCGCATCGGGACCACGTACGGAAGCGAGTACCTCCCCGAGAAGCCGAACTTCTACCGCAGCAAGAAGGACGCGCAGGACGCGCACGAGGCCATCCGTCCGACGTACTTCGATCGCGACCCGGAATCGATCAAGCAGTACCTCTCCAAGGACCAGCTGGCGCTTTACAAGCTGATCTGGAACCGCTTCGTCGCCTCGCAGATGAAGCCGGCCGTTTACGACGAGATCGCCGTCGAGATCTTAGCCGTCGCGCCCGGAGTGAATCCGGGCGCTCCTATTTCGAGCGATCGCTTCGCGATCGCAGGGGCGGGTCCCTACCTGCTGCGCGCCAAGGGCTCGGTGCTGAAGTTCAAGGGGTTCCTCGCCGTCTACGAGGAGACCCCGGACGAGAAGGTCGTCGCCCTGAAGCCCGCCGGCGACGACGCCGCCGAGGATGCGGCCGCGGCCGACGCTTCCGCACAGGTGTTGCCCCCGCTCGCCGAAGGCGACCGGCTGAAGCTGAAGAAGCTCGACACCGACCAGCATTTCACCCAGCCCCCGCCGCGCTTCAGCGAGGCGAGCCTGGTGAAGGAGCTGGAGGAGAACGGCATCGGCCGCCCGTCGACCTACGCGTCGATCATCGCGACCATCGAGGCCCAGGAGTACATCGAGAAGCGCGAGGCCAAGCTTTATCCCACCGAGCTCGGCTTCCTCGTGACCGACCTCCTGGTCAAGCACTTCCGCGAGGTCATGAGCGTCGAGTACACGGCGGCGATGGAGGAGGAGCTCGACCAGATCGAGGAGGGCACCGACAACCTCCTGAACACCCTCAACCAGTTCTGGAAGAAGTTCAAGAAGGAGCTGGACGCGGCGGCCGAGGACATGACGGACTTCAAGAAGCCCGAGATGACCGACGAGGTCTGCGACAAGTGCGGGCAGCCGATGGTCAAGAAGTTCGGGCGCTACGGGAAGTTCCTCGCCTGCTCTGGTTACCCGGAGTGCAAGAACACGCGTCAGATCGCGGGCGGCGAGGGGGCTCCGGAGCTGCACGAGGGCGTGGCCAGCGAAGTCTGCTCCGCCGATCCCGCTCACGGGGCGATGGTCCTGAAGCAGGGGCGGTTCGGGCCCTTCCTGGCCTGCGCCACCTACCCCGAATGCAAGGTGACCAAGCGTCTCATCCGCGGCGAGGGAGGCAAGCTTCAGGTCGAGGTGCTGGCACCGATCGAGGAGAAGTGCCCGCAGTGCGCCAAGGACCTCATGTGGCGCCGGGGCCGGTTCGGCGCTTTCATCGCCTGCAGCGACTACCCGACGTGCAAGTACATCAAGAAGAAGGAAGCGCGCGAGATCGGCCTGCCGTGCCCGGACTGCGGCGAAGGGCAGGTCGTCGAACGCAAGGGACGCTGGGGGCGGTCGTTCTACGGCTGCCGCCGCTATCCGGACTGCAAGTTCACCGCGTACCATCGCCCGCTCGCCGAGCCGTGCCCCGATTGCGGCCGCGCCTATCTCCTCGAGAAGGAGACCAAGAAAGAAGGCAAGGTCATCTTCTGCGGCAACGAGGCATGCCACTACCGACGGGAAGCCGCCTAGGCCCATGCCTCCCCGGGTGACCATCGTCGGCGGTGGCCTCGCCGGCAGCGAGGCGGCGTGGCAGCTGGCGCGCCGCGGCGTGCTCGTGGACCTGCACGAGATGCGGCCCGTCCGCCAGACCCCCGTCCACCAGACCGGCGACCTCGCCGAGCTCGTGTGCTCGAACAGCCTGCGCGGCAACGCCCTCGACCAGGCGGCGGGGCTGCTGAAGGAAGAGATGCGGCGGATGGGGTCGCTGATCATTCGCGTCGCCGACTCCGTGCGCGTGCCGGCAGGCAGCGCGCTGGCGGTGGACCGCGGGCTGTTCGCCCGCCGCGTCACCGAAGAGGTCGAAGCGCTGCCGGAAGTCACGATCCACCGGGACGAGTCACTGCGGATTCCCGACGATCCTGTGACCATCGTCGCCACCGGCCCCCTGACCTCCGAGGCGCTCGCGGCCGAGATCGCGGCCTTTGTCGGTCGCGACCACCTCTACTTCTACGACGCCGTGAGCCCGGTGATCGACGCGGAGACGATCGATTTCGATCGCGTGTTCCGCGCCTCCCGTTACGGCAAGGGTGGCGACGACTACGTGAACTGTCCCCTCGACGAGGAGCAGTACCGCGCGTTCTACGCCGCCCTCACCACCGCGGAGAGCGCCACCATCAAGGCCTTCGAGCACGAGTTCTTCTTCGAGGGCTGCCTGCCGGTCGAAGTCATCGCGAGCCGCGGCTACGACACCCTCCTCTTCGGGCCGATGAAGCCCGTCGGTTTGAGCGATCCACGGACGGGACGTCGTCCCTTCGGCGTGGTGCAGCTGCGCCAGGACAACCTTGCCGCCAGCCATTTCTCGATGGTGGGGTTCCAGACCCAGTTGAAGTGGGGTGAGCAGGCGCGCGTTTTCCGGATGATCCCCGGCCTCGAGCGGGCGGAGTTCGTCCGCCACGGCATGATCCACCGCAATACCTTCATCAATTCCCCGGCGACCCTGGAGCCGACCTTCGAAGCCCGTCGGCGGCCGGGGTTGTTTTTCGCAGGCCAGATGTCGGGCGTCGAGGGCTATGTCGAGTCCGCGGCCTCCGGGCTGTTGGCGGGCCTTGGAGCGGCCGCCCGCGCCGGAGGGGAGGGGCCAGTCGCCTTTCCCGAAGATACGGCGCTGGGAGCACTCGGGCGTTATATCGCCAGAAGCAATCCCGAGCACTACCAGCCGACGAACATCACGTTTGGCATCCTTCCCGATCTGGGCACGAAAATTCGGGATAAGAGCAAGAGACGTTTGGCGATCTCTGCCCGTGCCCTGCAGTCCCTCGAGGCATTCCGTCCCCGCGTCGAAGCGGGCCAGGTCCGGGCGGCTGTGGCGGGGGCATGAACACAGAGATCGCGGGCTTCCTCCGCTATCTCGACCGTGAGCGCAACGCCTCTGCCCACACCATTCGTGCCTATTCGGCCGACCTCGAGCAGTTCCAGGCCCACCTCGCAGAGGAGCTGGGACGGGAAGGAAGACTCGCGGACGTCGATCATCTGATCATCCGCGCCTTCCTGGCCCGCCTCCACAGGAGCGGTCTCAAGAAAGTCTCCGCCG
>Ga0136617_10000432_pt1 | contig 34830 bp, 35 predicted proteins | sample AntDrymUQ3222106_2_FD_129672 | JGI IMG/M metagenome (GOLD analysis project Ga0136617, IMG submission 129672) | Polar desert sand microbial communities from Dry Valleys, Antarctica - metaG UQ322 (21.06) | ecosystem: Environmental > Terrestrial > Soil > Desert | place: Antarctica: Dry Valley... | reverse complement strand
GAGGAGGCTTGCTCGGGGCGGGGACGGCTCGTGCTCATCGAGGGCGAGGCGGGAATCGGCAAGACGTGCTTGGTGGAGGCCTGTCTGGCGGAGCTGGGAGACGGCTTTCAGCTCCTGAGGACGAGAGCGCATGAGCTCGATCGCCATCGCCCGTTCGGGACGTTCATCGAGCCGCTGGCTCCGCGGCCGGGTCACGCCGCGTCGGAGACGGTCGAGTTCGCGCGGCTGCTTGCCGCCGATCAGCCGCGGGGCGATCTTCACCTCGTGCATGAGCCGGGCGCTCGCGTTCATCTGCTGGAGGCGATCCTCGCCGCGCTCGAGCGCATGTGGATGGGCCGCACCCTGGTGCTCGCCGTCGAGGATGTGCAATGGGCAGATCCGGAGAGCCTGGCTTGCCTGTATCACCTGGCGCGGCGCGTTGCTGTGGCTCCAGCCGTGGTGCTGTTGACCTACCGGCCGTCTCCGCACCGGCCCGAGCTTGACGCCCTGATCGCCAGCGTGGTGGGACTGGGTGCGCCGGCCATGACGCTCGGCCCGCTGGATGGCAGGACGGTCAGCGATCTCGCCGCACAGGTTCTGGGCGCGCCACCCGGGCCGGCGCTGGCGCGCCAGCTCGACCGCGCCGGGGGCAACCCGCTGTTCGTGACCGCGCTGCTGGAAGCGCTGCAGGAGGAACGAGTCCTGGAATTCGCAGAAGGCGTGGTCGAGGCGCCGAGGGACATCGTCCCACCCTCGCTTCGGCTGACCATCCTGCGCAGGCTGGCGGTCTTGTCCGCACCGTGCCTGGAGGTGCTTCGTCTGGCCTCGATCCTTGGTAGCTACTTCGCTCCGCATGATCTGTGCCTGATCGCCGGGCGACCGGCGCCAACGCTGACGGTTGCGTTGCGTGAGGCGCTCGAGGCCGGTTTTCTCTACGAGCGCAGCGACCAGCTCGCGTTCCGTCACGGGCTGGTGTGGGAGGCGATCTACGAGGACCAGCCTCGCGGTGTGTGTAGGGCGCTGCACATCGCCGCCGGAGAGGCGCTGGCGGCGGCCGGCGCCCCGGCTTCCAGGGTCGCGACACATCTCGAGCGGGCGGCTGAGCCCGGCGATACCCGGGCGATCGAGTGGCTGCGGCGCGCCGCTCAGGAGGTCGCGCTGCGGGCGCCCGCCGTGGCTGTCGGGCTCCTTCGTCGCGCCCGGGAGCTGGCCGAGGGCCTGCCCGGCCAAGAGGTCCTGCTGATCGAGTTGGTGGTGGCGCTCACCTCGTCGGGCCGGCTCGACGAGGCCGAGAGTCTGGCGCGCGAGGTGCTGGCAAGTCCCCACGATCCGTCCGTCGACGCCGCGCTGCGCCTGGTCCTCGCACGCGCGTTGACGTCGAGTGGGCGTAACGCCGAGGCGGTCGGCCATGTCGAGGCGGCCCTGGCGGACCGGCCGCTCTCCGAGCCCGAGCGCTCGGAGCTGTTGGCCGTTGGGGCCCTTGCGGTCGTTGCGGTGGATCCGGCGCGGGCGCAGACCTGGGGAACGGAGGCGCACGGGGCTGCTGAGCGCGCGGGCCATGACCCCGCCGTCTGCATCGCGCTCACCGCCCTGTCGCAAAGCGCTTTGCTGCGCGGTGACCTGGAGGAGGCGATCGCGCTGGCGACCCGCTCCGCGCAGCGCGCCTCGAGCAGCGCCGATCAGCAGGCCAGGCGCTGGCCGGCGGCAGGGATGGCGCTGGCAACGGCGCTGATCGAGGCCGATCGCCTCGACGATGCCGAGCGCGCCCTGCAGCAACGGCGGGCAAGCACCGGGGAGGTGGGCAGTTGGGGGCTTGCGAGCTATGCGTTCTGTGCCGCCCATGCACGCTTTGCCCGCGGGGAATGGGACGACGCGCGGGCCGAGGCGAAGGCCGGGGTGGCGCTGGCGGAGGAGATCGGCGGGCGAAGCGGCGCGGTCTGCGGGTTTGCGATCCTCGCCCTGATCGCGCTGCACCGCGATGAGCTCGACGCGGCCGCGGACGCGGTTGCCGCCGCCGGCGACGAGCTCGAGCGCGTCGGGTACCAGTTCTACGGACATTGGGAGATCTGGGCTCGCGGGCTGCTGGCCGAAGCCCGCGGAGAGCTGCCCGACGCGCTCGCCGCCCTGGAAGAGGCCTGGGCTCTGTGCGCCACCGTCGGATCGATCCCCGACTGCGTCAGGCTGGGACCGGACCTCGTGCGCCTCAAGCTCGCCGCCTCCAAGCTCCAGGACAGCCACGACGTGGCCGACGCGGTGCAGCGAGCGGCCGCGCGGCTGAAGACCGTTTCTGCGCGCGGGGCCGCGCTGCGCTGCCGGGGCCTCGTGGAGGGCGATCCCCAGGTCCTCAGCCGGGCGCTCGATGCCTGCCGCAGCGCCCCCCGCCCCCTGGAGCGCGCGCTCGCCGCAGAGGAGTCGGGAGCGGCCATGGCTCAGGTCGCCGAGCACTCGCAGGCGGCGGCAGCCGCAACGCTCGGGGAAGCGCTGGAGATCTACGAGCGACTGGGCGCGATCCGCTACGCCGCGCGGGTAGAGGCGCGCCTACGGGAGCTGGGGATCAGAAAGGGCACACGGGGACACCGCGATAGGCCCAGGATCGGCTGGGCCAGCCTCACCGCCACCGAGCTACGCGTGGTCGCCCTGGTGGCGACGGGGCTCACCAACGCCGAGGTCGCGCGCAGGCTCTACGTCTCGCGCCACACTATCGAAAGCCACCTCTCGCACGTCTTCGCAAAGCTCGGACTGGCCTCCCGCGTCGAGCTCGCCGTCCAGGCCGCCCGCCACGACCTCCCCGCCGGCCAACTCGACAAGGTCTGAACGGCGGTCCAGGAACCCAGCCGACCGGCAAAGCCCACGGGCTTGGCTCGTGGACCACATGCGGGCGGAGGGACTTGAACCCCCAAGGCTTGCGCCACCGGCACCTAAAGCCGGCGTGTCTACCAATTCCACCACGCCCGCGAGTGGGTCCTCCTCGCACCCGGTGATTGTATGTTGGCCACGGTGGCCGAGGACGACGTGATCATCGAGCACCCCAACCGCAACAAGCCCGGTGCGCAGCGAACGCGCGTGTTCGTCGTCGCGCTGCTGCTCGTGAGCGCCGCGGTTCTCGCGATCGCCACGGTCGGCGGGTGGTCGAAGATCCAGGGCGCCAAGCCGGTCCAGGTCGCCTACATCCTCATCTACGTCCTGCTCGCGTTCTACGTCGCGCGCTGGCGCAGCGGGCTGCTGCCGGTCGCGGCGTCGTTCGCGATCATCCTGCTGATCTTCTGCGCGATCAGCGGTCCGCAGTGGTTCTCCCGCGACAAGGCCGGCTTCGAGGACCCGCTGCTCGACGAGAGCATCGTCGGCGTGCTGACGATCCTGCTCGTGCCGCTGCAGCTCCTGCTGATCATCGTCGCGGCGCGTGGCTTCTCACAGAAGTGGAGCGTCGAGGTCGAGCGCCGGCTCGACGGGCTGCCGGCATACGTCGCGCAGTCGCGCTGACCCTACAATCGGCCAGCTAGCCCGGGTGCTGGAACTGGAATACAGGATCGGCTCAAAACCGATTGCCCGTGAGGGATTGTGGGTTCGAATCCCACCCCGGGTATCGAGCGAGGCGCGCGAGCTACCCGACGATCTCCGTCAGCCTCTCGAGCAGCCCCGCCGGCGCCACGACGATCCCCGCCGGCGCGTCGTCGCTCGCGTGCAGCGGCCGTACCTCCAGCCCCGCGGCCGAACAGAGCACGGTTCCCGCCGCGGTATCCCAGATGTGCACGCCGCGCTCGTAGAACGCGTCGTAGCGCCCGGCCGCGGTCCACGCCAGATCCAGCGCGGCGCTGCCCATCCGGCGCACGTCGCGCACCCGCGGCAGCAGCCGCGCAAGGACCTGCGCCTGCCCCGCGCGCACCGCGGCGTCGTAGGCGAAGCCGGTGGCGATCAGGGCGCTGTCGAGCCCCGTGCGCTGCGAGGCGCGCAGCGCGACGCCGTTGCGCGTCGGCGGCCCGCCGCCGCGCTCGCCCACGAAGAGCTCCTCGCGCAGCGGGTCGAACACGACGCCGGCGAGCCCGCCGTCGTCGTCGTGCACGGCGACGCTGACACACCACTGCGGCAGGCCGAAGAGGAAGTTCACGGTGCCGTCGAGCGGGTCGACGATCCAGCGCAGGCCCGCGCCTTCCTGCGTCTCTCCCCCCTCCTCGCCCAGGATCGCGTCGCCGGGCCTGGCCGTCGAGATGACGTCGCGGATCGCCCGCTCGGCGGCGAGGTCGGCCTCGGAGACCGGGTCGGTCGCCGTCGACTTCGACCGGGTCGCCCGCTCACCGCCCGCCTCGAAGCGCTCGCGCAGCAGCTCGCCCGCGGCGCGCGCGGCCTGCTCGGCGAGGGCGCGCAGCTCGCCTGAGGGCTGCAAGCTCAAGAGACCGGCGGCCGCGCGTCGGCCCAGGGCCGGGCGGCCTCGAGCTCGTGCGAGAGCGAGAAGAGCGTCTGCTCGGAGTCCGGCCGGCCGACGAGCTGCACCGACAGCGGCAGGCCGTCGCCGTCGAAGCCGGCCGGGACGGCGGCGGCCGGGTTGCCGAGGTGGTTCCAGACGCCGTTGAACGGCACCCAGCGCAGGACGCCGTTGAGCGTGTAGGCCGCGCTGCGACCCTCGTAGCGGCCGATCTGGAGCGGCGCCTTCGCCAGCGTCGGGCCGAGCACGACGTCGACGTCGTCGAAGATCGCGTTCACGCGTGCAGCATCGCTGGCCTCGTTGCGACGTGCGCGCGCGGCCGCTCGGCGCGCCACCCTGCCCAGGCGCGCCAGCCCGCGCGTGCGGCGCTCGAGCCGCTCCGGGTGCGCGACCGCCCGTGCCTCCTGATCGATTCCCGCGAGGTAGCGCGCGACGACGTTCAGGCCCACCGGTCCGATCGACGGCTCGCGCTCGACGATCTCGTGGCCGAGCGAGCGCAGCAGCTCGGCGGTCTCCTCCGCCGCGCGGCGCCAGTCGGCGGTCAGCCGCGCGGTGCTGCCCGGCGCGATACGCAGCGCCAGCGCGATCCGCAGGCGCGGAGGATCCTGCTGCGCCGCGGCGACGTACGGCTTGCCGGTCACGACCTCGTACAGCAGCGCCGCGTCGTCGACCGTGCGCGTGAGGAAGCCGAACACCGACAGGCCTGCGCAGACCTCCTCGTACGGCGCCGTCGGAACCCCGCCGCGCGAGACCTTCAGCCCGAACAGCCCGCAGCAGGCGGCGGGGATGCGGATCGAGCCCGCGCCGTCGGACGCCGTCGCGCCCGGCACGAGCGCGGCGGCGACCGCTGCGCCCGAGCCGCCGCTCGAGCCGCCGGGCGTGCGCTGGCGATCCCACGGGTTGCGCGTGATGCCGCCCGCCGCGGTCTCCGTGAACGGCCACGCCGCGAGCTCGGGCGTGCGCGTGATGCCGACGACGATCGCGCCCGCGGCGCGCAGCCGCCGGACGAACTCGGCATCCTCGGGCTCCGGACCGCCGTGCGCGCTGGAGCCGCACATGCGCGGCGTCCCGGCGACCGGCGTGTCGTCCTTGACCGCGATCGGCACGCCGAGCAGCCGACGCTCGTCGCCGGCGGCGATCCGCCCGGCGGCCTGGTCGGCCTCGAGCAGCGCCTGCTCGGCGAAGACGGCGCGAAAGGCGTTGAGCTCGGGGTCGAGCGCGGCGATCCGCTCGAGCGCGGTCTCGACGAGCTCGCGGGGCGTGACCGCGCCCTCGCGGACGAGCGCGGCCTGGCGGGCGACCCCGGCGAAGGCCAACTCGCGGCGCTCGGTGGCGGTCGGGGAGCCCATCTGCACGCCTAGAGTAGTGGGCATGACAGCGCGCCATTGCTCGCCCGTCGCCGGCGTCGAGCCAGAGGGAAGGCCCTCGCGATGAGCCTCGTCCTCGTCGAGGACCGCGACGCGGTCCGCCATGTCGTCCTCAACCGGCCCGAGAAGCGCAACGCGCTCAGCGCGGGCCTCACCGACGAGCTCGGCGAGGCGCTGCGCGGCGCCGCCGCCGACGAGTCGGTACGGATCATCGTCCTGCGCGGCGAGGGAGTGATGTTCTCCAGCGGCATGGACACGGCCGACCTCGGCGCGGTCGCCGCGGACCCGACGCGGCTGCGGGAGTGGCGCGCCGCGATCCTCGCGATCTGGAACCTCTGCGAGGACGTGGCGAAGCCGACGATCGCCCAGATCCACGGTGCGTGCCTGGGCGCCGCCGCGGAGCTTGCGCTGGCCTGCGACATGCGCGTCATGGCATCCGAGGCGGTCATCGGCCTGATCGAGACGCGGGTCGGCGTGATCCCCGATCTCGGCGGCTGCTCACGGCTGCCGGCGCTCGTCGGGCTCGGCCGCGCGAAGGAGCTCATCATGGCCTCGAAGGTCATCGACGGGACGGAGGCCGAGCGGATCGGGCTCGCCAACCGGGTCGTCCCCGCGAACGCGCTCGACGCCGCCACGGCGCAGCTCACGAGCGAGCTGCTCGCCTGCGCGCCGCTCGCCGTCGGGCTCGCCAAGGGCGTGCTGAACGCCGCCGCGCGGCCCGCTCTGCCGGGGACGCTCGAGCAGGAGGTCGCCGCCCAGGAGCTGTGCGCGACGAGCGCGGATTTCCGCGAGGGCACGCAGGCCCTCGCGGAGCGCCGCGCGCCCGAGTTCAGCGGCCGCTGAGACCGGCTCAGGCGCAGCGCGTCGCAGCTGCCGTTGGAATGCTCGCCCTGGCGCCGGATATGCTCGCTGACGCCTTGCCCGAGCCGGTCTCCATCATTGGCGCCACCGGCGCGCTCGGCTTCGGCCTGGCGCTGCGGCTCGCGCGCGCCGGCTGCACCGTCACGATCGGCTCACGCGATGCCGAGCGCGCCGAGCAGGCCGCGGATCGCGTCCGCGACACGGTTTCCGGCAGCCTCGTCACCGGGCTCCCCAACGAAGCGGCCGCCGCCGGCAGCGAGCTCGTGGTCCTGTCGGTGCCGTTTTTCACCCAGTCCGAGACGCTGCACGACCTGCGCGAGGCGCTGCGTCCCGGCCAGCTCGTCGTCGACGCGACGGTGCCGCTCGCGGCGGCGGTCGGCGGCCGCGCGACGCGCACGCTCGGGGTCTGGCAGGGCTCGGCCGCCCAGCAGGCGCAGGAGCTGGTGCCCGCGGGCGTGACGGTGCTCAGCGCGCTGCACACGGTCAGCGCAGCGGTCCTGCGCGACCTCGACCAGGAGCTCGACGAAGACGTCCTGCTGTGCGGCGACAAGCGCGACGACAAGCGCCGCGTCGCGGCGCTCGTCGACGCGATCGGCGGACTGCGCTGCGTCGACTGCGGGCGACTGGAGATGGCCCGCATCACCGAGGGGATGACGGCGCTGATGATCTCGATCAACGCCCGCTACAAGACACACGCGGGCGTACGGATCACGCGCCTTCCCGACGAGCTGTGGCAGGCGACCTGATGGCCAATCGGGTCGTGGTCCTCGCCGGCGGCACGGGCGGGGCAAAGCTCGCGCGCGGGATGCTCGACGTCGCCGGCGCCGGGTTGACCGTGATCGCCAACACGGCCGACGACATCGAGATCTACGGCGCCTACGTCAGCCCCGACCCGGACCTCGTCACGTTCTGGCTCGCCGACCGCATCCACGAGCGCGGCTGGGGCCTGCGCGACGACACGTTCGAGGTCATGGACGGGCTGCGCGAGATCGGCGTCGACGTCTGGTTCTCGCTCGGCGACCGCGATCTGGCGATCGGGATCGAACGTGCGCGGCGGCTGGCCACGGGCGCGCGGCTGACCGAGACGCTCGCCGACCTCGGCACGGCGCTCGGCGTCAGCGCGCGAGTGCTGCCGATGAGCGACGAGCACGTGCGCACGTGGGTGCGCGCCGACGCGCGCTGGCTGCCGTTTCAGGAGTTCATGATCCGCGCCCGCGGCGAGGGGCCCGTGCAGGACGCGCAGCTGCGCGGCGTCGAGCACGCCCTGCCGACAGCCGAGGTCCTCGACGCGATCGCGGCCGCGGAGGCGATCGTCATCGGCCCGTCCAACCCGGTGATCTCGATTGGACCGATACTCACGGTGCCCGAGATGCGCCAGGCACTGATCGACAGCCCAGCCCCGGTCGTCGCGGTCTCCCCGATCGTCGGCGGCGACGTGCTCAAGGGGCCGACCGCGGCGTTCATGCGCTGGGCGGGCCATGACGCGAGCACCGAGGCGATCGCCGCCTGCTACGCGGGGCTCGTCGACGGGCTCGTCGCCGACGAGCCGGTCGACGGCCTGCCGGTGCTGCAGACCGACACGCTGATGACCGACGCCGAGAGCCGCCGCCGTCTCGCCACCGAGACGCTGCGGTTCGCCGAAGGGCTCGCCGCATGACCGCCGCCGAGCGCCGTCTCACGTACGCGATCCTGCCCGTCAAGCGCTTCGCCGAGGCGAAGGAGCGCCTCGCCGACGACCTGTCGGCGGGGACGCGGCGCGCGCTCACGGAGTCGATGGTCACCGACGTGCTGATGGCGCTGCGGCGCACGAAGTCGATCGACGAGGTTCTGGTCGTGACCTCCGAGCCGACCGCCGAGGCGATCGGCCACGGCTATGGCGCGACGGTGATCGCCGACCACGTCGAAGGGGGGCAGACCGCGGCGGCGCTGATCGGGATCGAGCACGCGATCGAGCGCGGCGCCGCGCGCGTCCTGCTCGTGCCCGGCGACTGCCCGGCGCTCGACCCCGTGCAGCTCGCCGAGCTGCTCGACCGTCCCGCGCTCGGCCGCTCCGTGACGCTCGTTCCCGACCGCCACGGCACCGGCACGAACGCGCTCGTGCTCGTGCCGCCGGACGTCATCGTGCCCGCGTTCGGCGAGGGCAGCCGCGCGCGCCACGAGCAGGCGGCCGCCGACGCGGGCGTTCCCTGCGCCGTCGAGCACGTGCAGACGCTGCTGATCGACGTCGACACCGGCGACGACCTCGTCGCGCTGCGCCACCTGCTCGCCGATCACCGCGGCGGCGCGGCGCACACGCGCGGGATGCTGAGCCGCCTCGCGGGGCGCGAGCGCCCGCCTGCCGCGAGCTCGTGATCGTCGCCGCCGCGTTGCCGGACATCCCCGAGGTCCGAGCCGGCGACGATCTCGCGGCGCTGCTCGTCGCTGCGGCGAGCCGCCTGGCCGATGGCGACGTGCTCGTCGTCGCGCACAAGATCGTCTCCAAGGCCGAGGGACGGATCGTGAACCTGCACGACGTCCAACCGCGCGAGCGAGCGCTGCAGCTCGCGGCCGAGCACGGCAAGGACGCGCGCCTCGTCGAGGTCATCCTCGGCGAGAGCAGCGCGATCGTGCGCTCGCGGCCGGGGGTGCTGATCTGCCGCACGCCGCACGGCTTCGTCTGCGCCAACGCCGGGGTCGATGCGTCCAACGCCGGGGCCGTGGGCGAGCTCGTGCTGCTGCCGTCGGACCCCGACGCATCGGCGCGCGCGCTGCGCAACCGCCTGCGCGCACTGACCGGCGTCGCGCCGGGGATCGTCATCGCGGACTCGTTCGGCCGTGCGTGGCGCATCGGGCAGTGCGATGTCGCGATCGGGATCGCCGGGCTTGCGCCCGCCGACGATTGGCGCGGACGCCACGACGGCGCGGGCCGCCCGCTGGAGGCGACGATCATCGCCGTCGCCGACGAGGCGGCCGCGGCGGCCGACCTGACGCGCGGCAAGGACACGCGCGAGCCCGCCGTCCTCGTCCGCGGTCTCGAGCGCTACGTCACCGCCGGCGACGGACCGGGCGCGGCGGCGCTCATCCGCGCGCGGGACGAGGACCTGTTCCTGTAGCACCCCCGGCAGACATAGCACCGCCAGTGCCGGCCTCTCACAGCGGGAGCCTGGCGCGGAAATGCTCGCTGCGAACACATCCGCGCCACGCTGGCAGGACCGGCGCGGCGTGCGCCGTCAGCGCGTGAGCGTGTTCAGCGGCACTTGGCGTTCGAGAACTCGGGGCTGCCGTGGCCCTTCTGGCAGCGCTGCGAGTGGGCGTCGGCGGTGACCGTCCACCTGCCGGCCTTGCGCTCCAGCCGCATGCCGTGGCGGATGTCGCGAATAGCGACGTTGCTGAGGCTGAAGACGGTCAGCGTCGCAGTGGCCTCGATCGGGGACGTCTGACACGCGGTGATCGTCAGCCGCCCGGCGTTGCCCCGCTTTTCTGCGGTGGGTAGCACGACCGGTCCCGCGTGCGCGCGCACGGCGAGCAGCAGGGCCCGGTCGGGCGGCACCTTGCAGTTCGTCGTCGCGCCGGAACCGCAGGCGACCACGGCGACGGCAACCAATAGGCACGCCGCGAGGAGCACGAGTGGTCGCATTGGCCGGGAACTATGCCGGGCCGGCGCGACGCTCGTAGCGCCAGCGCCGCTAGCCGACGCGCTCGACGCGGTAGCGGCGGTCGCCGCCCGGCGTCTCGACCGTCACGGTGTCGCCGGCGCGCGCGCCCACGAGCGCCTGTGCGACCGGCGACTCGAACGACAGCCGTCCACTCTTGAGATCGGCCTCGGTCGGCCCGACGAGCGTGAGGTCGAGCGCGCGGCCCGACGCCTCGTCGACGACCGCGACGCTGGAGCCGAAGCCGACGATGTCGGGGTCGGAGTCATCCTCGACGACACGCGCGGCTCGCAAGCGCTGGTTGAGGCGCTTGATCTTCGTCTCGAGGTGCGCCTGGTCTTCCTTGGCGATGTGGTATTCGGCGTTCTCCTTGAGGTCGCCGAGCTCACGCGCCGCCTTGATGCGAACGGCCATCTGCGCGCGACCCTCCGACTCGAGCTGCTCGATCTCCGCGCGCAACGCCACGAGGCCATCCGCGGTGATCTTCTCTGGCTCGGGCATCTGACGAGGTTAGCCCGGATCGTGCAAGCACGTGGTTGCGAGAACCTGCTCGACCGCTGTCACCGTGAACGTCTGCCGCCTACGCCGCCGCAGCGCGCAGCGCGTAGCGACGGCGGATCTCGTACAGCGTCGTGCGCTCGGCAGCCGGGCGGCCTGCGCGGTGCGCGGCGCCGACGAGATCGGCAGGCTCGAGCATGACGCCGTGGTAGCTGCCCGCGAGGCGGCTGATGCTCTCCTCCATGAGCGTCCCGCCGAGATCGTTGACCCCCCAGCGCAGCGCTTCGGTGGCGGCGCCGAGGCCCATCTTCACCCAGCTCGCCTGGAGGTTTTGGATGCTGCGCCCGAGCGCGAGGCGGAAGACCGCGGTGTGCTTGAGGTTCTCCTCGCGCGAGATCTCCTGCACCCCGTGCGTGCGCCCGAGCAGCGTGTGAAACGGGATGAAGCTCAGCGGCACGAACTCCGTGAATCCGCCGGTGCGCTCCTGCAGCTCACGCACGACGCGCATGTGCTCGGCGAGCTCCCACGGCTCCTCGATGTGACCGAACATCACCGTCACCGTGGAGCGCAGGCCGGCGCGGTGCGAAGCCTCGATGATCTGCACCCAGCGCGCGACCGGCAGCTTGTTCGGGCTGATGCGCTCGCGCACGCCGTCGTGCAGCACCTCGGCGGCGGTGCCGGGCGTCGAGTCCAGCCCGGCGGCGCGCAGCCGTTCGAACACCGCGTCGGGCGACAGGCCGCTCGTGTCGCACATGTGCGCGACCTCCATCGCCGAGTAGGCGTGCAGGTGCAGCTGCGGTGCCGTCTGCTTCGCGAGCGCCAGCCAGCCCTCGTAGTCCTCGATCGTCCAGTCGGGGTGGATCCCCGATTGCATGCAGATCTCCGTCGCGCCGAATGCGACGGCCTCGTGGATGCGGCCGACGAAGTCGTCGCGGTCGTGCTCGTAGGCGTCGGGCGAGCGCTTGCCCTGCCCGAAGCCGCAGAACGCACAGCCGACGATGCAGACGTTCGAGACGTTGATGTTGCGGTTGACGACGAACGTCACCGTCTCCCCCGCGAGCTCGGCGCGCAGCTCGTCGGCTGCCTGGCGGATGTCCTCGATCGCCTCCGGGCGCGTCTCGGCGAACAGCGCGGTCAGCTCGTCGGCGCTCAGCCGCTCGCCGCTGCGCGCGCGTGCGATCGCGCCGCCGGTGAGGTCGGGTCGCAGCGGCCGCGGCGGCTCGGTGCGGCCGCTGCCACGGCGCGGGATGAAGCTCCAGTAGCGCGCCTTGACGACGTCGAGCACGCCCTGCGCCATCCACTGCGGGTCGATGTAGCGCGGGTACACGCACAGCCGCTCGGTCAGCGCGACGCCGTCGGCGACGAGGCGCTTGCGGACCTCGTGCGGCGACGGGAACGGGTGCTCGGGCGAGATGTGGTCGCCGTTGGCGCTCAGGCCGCCGAGGTCGGTCGCGCCCGCGCGCACGAGCTCCGGCCACCAGTCGGCGAGGTTCGGCGGCACCTGCACGCCGACGCCCGGCATGAGCCGGCCGCATTCGGCGACCAGCCGCTTCATGTCGTCGATCGAGACCGGCGTGGCCCAGGCCGGCATCCCGATCGGATCCCGGCCGCCCGGCGCGTCTGTGCCGGGTGGCTGCGCGATCCCCGTGCTCCAGCGCCGCCGGGCGGCCGCGCCGGCGATCTCGGCCGGCTCGCGGCCGTAGTAGCTGCCGTGCGGGACGAAGTTCTGCAGGATGACCTCCTGCAGGTGGCCGTGCTCGGCGTGGACCGCGGCGAGCGCCTCGAGCGCGGCGACACGCTCGTCCTCGCTCTCTCCGATCCCGACGAGGATCCCGCTCGTGAACGGGATCCGCAGCTCGCCCGCCGCCCGGATCGTCTCCAGCCGCCGCGCCGGGTGCTTCGTCGGCGAGCCCTGGTGGGCGACGAGGCCGGGATTGACGGACTCCAGCATGAGCCCCTGCGAGGCGGTCACCTCGCGCAGCCGTGCAAGGTCCGCGCGCGCGAGCACGCCGAGGTTCGTGTGCGGCAGCAGCCCGCGCTCGAGCGCCCGCTCGCACACCCAGACCACGTACGCGACGAAGTCCTCGTGGCCGTAGCCGGCGAGCAGGTCGCGCACCCCGGCGTCGACCTCCGGTCGCTCGCCCGTCAGGACGAGCAGCTCCTTGACGTTGCGCCGCTGCGCGCCGTCGAGCAGCGCCAGCACCTCGCCGGGCGCATGCAGGTGCGTGCGATGCGTCGCGAACGCGCAGTACTTGCAGTAGCAGCGGCACATGCGCGAGAGCGAGAGCGTCAGGTTGCGGCTGAAGGTGACGCGCCGGCGCACGCCCGGAAGTCTAGGCAGCGCGGCTCGCCGGCCCGGCGGGAGCGACGGCGCCGCGTCGTATGCTCGCCGCCCGATGCGTCGCTGGTACCTCCTGCTCCTGCTCGTCGCCGTGCTCGCGCTCGCCGGGTGCGGCTCGGACGCGAGCAGCGGAGCGCCGGACACCGATGCCGTGCTGCTGCTGGACTTCCAGCCCAACGCCGTCCACACGGGCATCTACACGGCGATCAGCCGCGGCTACGACAGCGCGCTCGGCGTCGACCTCCGCGTGCGCGTGCCGAGCGACTCGACCGACGCCGTCAAGCTCCTCGTCTCCGGCCGCGCCGACCTCGCGATCCTCGACATCCACGACCTCGCGCTGGCGCGCGAGCGCGGTCGCGACCTCGTCGGCGTCATGGCGCTCGTGCAGACGCCGCTCGCCGCGCTCTTCGCGCAGCCGTGGGTCCGCACGCCGCGCGATCTCGAGGGGCATCGCGTCGGCGTCACGGGCCTGCCGAGCGACGACGCCGTCCTGCGCTCGATCGTCACGGGCGCGGGCGGCGATTCCGACAAGGTCCGCGCGACGACGATCGGCTTCACCGCGGTGCGCAGCCTGCTGACGGAGCGCGTCGGGGGTGCCACCGGCTTCTGGAACGCGGAGGGCGTCGCGCTGCACGCGCGCCGGCCGCGGATCCGCGAGTTTCGCGTCGACGACTTCGGCGCGCCCGCCTACCCGGAGCTCGTACTCACGGTGACCCGCGAGACGCTGCAGGACCGTGCCTCGCTCGTGCGCGCGGCGGTCGCCGCGCTCGCGCGCGGCTACGAGGAGGTGCTGAGCGACCCCGAGAACGGCGTCAGCGCGCTCGTCGAGGCGGTCGGGGAACTGGATCGTGCACAGGTCCAGCGCGAGCTCGACGAGGTATCGCCGTCGTTCACCGCCGGCGCGCGCGGCTTCGGCGAGCTCAACCCCGCGCGGCTGCAGGCGTGGGCGCGCTGGGAGAAGCGCTTCGGGATCACGAAGCGCACACCGCAGGTCGAGCTCGCGTTCGACGGGCGCTACGTGCCCGAGCCGGGGCGCGACTGAGCACCATGCGCCCGCGGCGTCACGTTCGCGGTCGCGGGCTCAGCAGGCGCGCCATGATCAGCGACGAGCGCAGCGAGCCGTCGCGGCGGCGGTAGTGGTCGCGCCGCAGGCCCTCGACCTCGAAGCCGTAGCGCTCGTAGAGCGCGATCGCGCGCTCGTTGTCGGGCCAGACCTCGAGCTCGACCTTGTGCAGGTCGCTGTCTGCCAGCCAGGCCATCGCGGCGTCCATCAGCGCGCGGCCGCCGCCGCGGCCGCGCGCGGCCGCGACGATGCACATGCCAAGCGAGGTGACGCCGCGTGCGTGCGTGCGCGAGCCGTGCAGGCCGAGGCAGCCGACGATCCGTCGTTCGTCGTCCTCGAGCACCCACATGACGTCGCCGCCGTCGAGCCCGCTGCGCACGCCGGCGGCACGCTCGGCGACGTCGACCGGCGGCTCGGTGGCGATCCAGCGCCGCTCGTCGGCGACGGCGCTGACGACGGCCGCGTACGCCTCGGCGTCAGCGGCTGTCGCGGGCCGCACGCGCACGCCGTCAGTTCACCGACTCACATGCGCGCGGGTCGCGCAGCCGGTCGAGGCGGTCCGTCGTGACCGTGTCGAAGCCGGGACCGCACGTGATCTGGTCGGCGGCGCCGTCGACGCCGATGATCTCGTCGTCGCCCGCCCCGCCGGAGAGCTGGTCGGAGTCGAAGCCGCCGTTGAGCGTGTCGTTGCCCTCGTCGCCGCGCAGGATGTCGGCGCCGCGGCCGCCCTCGAGCTCGTCGTCGCCCGTGCCGCCCTCGATGACGTCGTCGCCTCCCTCTCCGAAGAGCGCGTCGTTGCCGCCGTCGCCGAAGATCGCATCGTTGCCGTCGTCGCCGCGGATGTCGTCCGTGCCGTCGCCGCCGCGCAGGGTGTCGTTGCCGTCCTGGCCGTTGATCGAGTCGGCGACGAGGCTGCCGACGAGCGTGTCGCCGGCGTCGGTTCCGTTGAGCGTCTCGTTCTCTGACTGCACGGCGATCGCCTCGAGGATCGCGACGCCCTGCGCGCCGCCGGTGATCTTGCCGAGCTGCGGTCCGCCGCGCAGGCCGTCGAAGCGCGGATCGTCGACGGAGGGATCGCCGATCACGGTCCGCTCGCAGCTCGCGAGGATCAGGCGCGGCAACGCGGGCAGCAGCTCGTTGGCATCGACGTAGACGGTGTCGACGCCAGCTCCGCAGTCGTAGAGGTCCTGCGTGTTCGCGCTCGCGCCGCCGTACAGGACGTCGTTGCCGTCGCCGCCGCTGAGGCGGTCCTGCGAGCCGCCGCCGAGGAGGATGTCGTTGCCCGGACCGCCGTCGATGATCGCGTCCGCTGCGGGCGAGCCGTCGGAGTTCAGCGTCCCGTCGGGGGCCGAGCCACCGAGGATGACGTCGTTGCCCTCGCCGCCGCGGACGATCCTGTCGCGGCCCCGGTTCGTGTGGATGTAGTCGTCGCCCGGCCCGCCTTCGACGAGGACGTCGTTGCCGAAGCGCGACTCGACGATGAAGTCGTTGCCCGTGCCGCCGAGCAGGATGTCGTCGCCGTCGCCGCCGTCGACACGGTCGTCGCCGTCGCCGCCGTCGACGCGGTCGTTGCCGGTGCCGCCGTTGAGGTTGTCGTTGCCGCCACCACCGGTGACGGTGTCGTCGGCGGAGTCGGCCTCGAGCGTGTCGCCGCCGTCGCCGCCGTCGATCGTGTCGGCGCCGAAGCCGCCGCTCGCGATGTCGTCGCCGGGACCGCCGACGATCGTGTCCAGGCCAGAAACGCCGCGCATGCCGTCGTTGTCGCCGGCGCCGGTCAGCACGTCGTTGCCGGTGCCCCCTTCGAGGCCGTCGATACCGTCGCCGCCGTTCAGGCGGTCGCCGTTCGTACCGCCGAACAGGACGTCGCTGCCGGTCCCGCCGATCATCCGGTCCGCGCCGCCGCCGCCGCCGGCGCGGTCGTCGCCGGCCCCGCCGGTCAGCCGATCGTTGCCCGCGCCGCCGGAGAGCCGGTCCGCGGCCTTGCCGCCGTCGAGCCGGTCGCTGCCGCGCAGACCGCGCAGCGTGTCCTTCCCGCCGCCGCCGAAGAGCCGATCGGGCCCGGACGTGCCCGTGATCCGGTCGGCCCTGGCGCTGCCGCGCTTCGTCACGCCAAGCGCCGTCGCGGTGAACGTCAGCGCGAAGAAGGCGACGAGCACGAGGACAGCGTGGCGCGGCATGGCCGTTGCAGAATCTATGTCACGGTCGCCGGCCTGACGGCGGGCCTGGACGAGTGTTGCCCGCGCCCACAACAATCTATGTAAAGTCGATCGGCTTTTGGTTATTATTGCCTGGCCATGACCCGCACCGACATCCATCAACACCTCTGGCCCGAGCAGCTCATCGCCGCGCTGACGTGGCGGCGCGAGCCGCCGCTGCTGCGCCGCGCCGGGCGCGGCTGGATCCTGCGCCTGCGCGACGAGCCCGAGTACCGCTTCGATCCGGCCGATCACGACCCCGGCGCGCGGGCCGGCCTGCTCGCCCGCGACGGCCTCCAGCGCGCGCTGCTGGCGATCTCGAGCCCGCTCGGGATCGAGGCGCTGCCGCGTGCCGAGGCCGAGCCGCTGCTCGGCGCCCACAACGCGGGGCTGCTCGAGCTCGGCGAGCCGTTCGCGGTCTGGGGTGCCATCTCGCTGCGCCCGCCCGACCCCGCCGACGTCGACGCGCTGCTCGACGCCGGCGCGGTCGGCATCTCGCTGCCGGCCGGCGCGATCGCCGGACCGGACGGCCTCGATCGCTGCGGCGGCCTGCTCGAGCGCCTCGAGCGCCGCGGCGCGCCGCTGCTCGTCCACCCCGGTCCGGGGCCCTGGCGCGCGTGGCGCCCGCAGGCGTACGCGGAGACGGACGCGCCCGGATGGTGGCCCGCGATGACGCGCTACATCGCCGACATGAACGCCGCCTGGCACGCGTTCGCCGCCTTCGGGCGCCCGCAGCACCCGCAGCTGCGCGTCGTCTTCGCGATGCTCGCCGGCGGGGGCCCTCTGCACAGCGAGCGGCTCGCCGCACGCGGCGGGCCGTGCGACGCGGTCGCCGACGCGCGCATCTTCTACGACACGTCCTCCTACAGCGCGCGCAGCATCGACGCGCTCGTGCGCGTGGTCGGGATCGACCAGCTCGTCTACGGCTCGGACCGCCCGGTCGTCGACGCGCCGCCCGGGCCGTCGCCGCTCGGGCCCGCCGCCGAGGACGCGATGGCGTCGGCGAACGTCGCGCGTCTGTTCGGCGGCGCGCCGCTGGCGGTAGCCGCATGACGACGCTGCTCGAGCGGCGCGACCTCACCCGCGCCGAGCTGAACACCTCGTCGCGGACCTCGCGGCGCGGCCGGAGCAATGGCGCCATCTCGTCCACCACGATCCCGCGGCGCGCACGTACGAGCAGCTGCGCCGCGACGAGCACGTCGCGATCTGGCTCATCTGCTGGATGGACGACCACGACACCGGCTTTCACGATCACGACGTCTCCTGCGGCGCGCTCGCCGTCGCGCAGGGCGAGATCGTCGAGGAGCGCCTCGCGCTCGGCGGCCCGCCCGTGCGGCGGCGGATGCGCGCAGGTGAGGCGAACGACTTCGCGGCGTCGGACATCCACCGCGTCGCGCACGGCGGCGGCGGGCCGGCGATCACGATCAACGCCTACTCGCCCCCGCTGTGGCGGATGGGCGCCTACGAGACGACGCCGACCGGCGAGCTGCAGCGCCACTCGATCTCCTACGCCGAGGAGCTGCGCCCGCTCGGGCTCGGGGCGCAATCGAGCTCGTGATCCTCTAGGGCGAGGCCTGCGCGGACGCCAGCAGGCCCTCGGCGAGCGCCGCGCCCTCGCGCGCCATCCGCGACCGCGGCACGACGAGATCGAAGCCGGCGTCGAGCGCGCGCACGCGCGTCTCGACGTCGGTATGCAGGTAGAAGGCGAGCAGCTTCGTGGCGTTCGCGGCGCTCGCGAGCAGCGCGATGCGAGCCTGCGCGTCCTCGCAGAGGTCGGCGACGAGCAGGTCGCTGCCGTCCAGGCGCTCGAGCGCTGCCGCCGGCGAGCCGACGACCGTTACGTCGTGCCCCGCCGCGGCGAGCATCCCCTGCACCTTGGAGCCGAAGAGGAGGTCCGGCAGGAGGGCCACGACGCGCGCCATCGCTACTGCGCCCGGCTGCGCTTGAACTCGTCGCGCACGGACTGCGGGCGGCCCCACATCTGCGTGACCTCGACGCGGCCCGAGCGCAGCTCGCGCAGCGCGAGCTCGCCGTCGATGCCGGCGTTGTCGAGCAGCACGAGCGTCCCGTGCACGCACTCCGCGGCGGCGGCGTGGCCGAAGCGGTGCGCGACGAGCAGGCGCCAGTGCCAGTCGTGCTGCGAGTACGGCTGCGCGTTGCAGGTCACGAGGTAGGTCGCGGCATCGATGTAGCGCGACTCGTCGGCGATCCGCAGGTCGAGCTCCATGTCGGTCCAGTCGTCGGGCAGCGAGTCGACGACCTGCTGGAAGGTGTCCGCGAGCGCCATCGCCTCCCAATCTAGATGATCCCGCCCGGGGGCTATCCTCGAACGCATGGCGACGCTGACCGACGATCTCGCCAGCGAGTACCGGACGCTGACGGACGCCTGCGGCCTGATCGACCGCTCCGAGCGCGGCAAGCTCGCGCTGACCGGCGCGGAGCGCAAGTCGTTCCTTGCCGGCCAGGTGACGAACGACATCGAGGGCCTGGCGGCCGGGAGCGGCTGCTACGCGGCGTTTCTGACCCACAAGGGCAAGATGCTCGGCGACCTGCGCGTGCTCGCCGCCGAGGACCCGGGCACCGAGGCCGAGCTGCTGCTCGATACCGAGCGCGCGACGCTGCAGGCGCTCTTCGACATGGTGCGCCGCTTCAAGATCGGCTACGACGTCGAGCTGCACAAGCGCACGGTGCAGCGCGGCCTGCTGTCGCTCGTCGGGCCCGGTGCACGCGCGGTCGCGGGCGCCGAGGACCTCGCGCCGGACGAGTACGCCCACCGCGCGGGCGTGATAGCCGGCCATCCGGTGCGCCTGATCGCGACCGACGTCGGCGTCGACGTGCTCTGCGCGGCCGACGACACCGATGCCGTGCGCGAGGCGCTGCTCGCCGCCGGCGCGGCGCCGGCCTCCGAGGAGGCCGCCGAGATCCTGCGCGTCGAGCGCGGCCGCCCGCGCTACGGCCACGACCTCGACGACGCGACGATCCCCCAGGAAGCCGGCCTCAACGAGCGCGCGGTGAGCTTCACGAAGGGCTGCTACGTCGGCCAGGAGACCGTCGCGCGGCTCTTCTACCGCGGCAAGCCCAACCGCCACCTGCGCGGCCTGAAGCTGTCCGAGCCGACCGCCGTGGGTGCCGAGCTGCGCCTCGGCGAGCGCGTCGTCGGCAGGCTCGCGAGCTCCATCGTCTCCCCCGTGCACGGTCCGATCGCGCTCGGGCTCGTGCGCCGCGAGGCAGCGCCCGGCGACACCGTCGCCGTCGACGGCGGCGCGAGCGCCGTCGTCGTCGAGCTGCCGTTCTGAGCCGGACGCCGACGCGCGCGGGCCGGCACCCGCATCCTTCCTGACGAGGACTACGACGCCTGGACGAACGCGGCCAGCGCGGCGCGGTCGGGCAGCGGGTCGAGCTCGAGCGCCGGGGCGTCGTGGCTGGCCAGCCAGGTCTGCACGATGCGCGCCTCGGCGACCTCGTCCGGCGGCAGGCAGGCGGCGGCGCTGCCGGCGCAGCGCGCGACCGCGCGCAGCGTGCGCTCGTGCAGGTCGCCGGCGGGTGGCGCGGGGGTGGGCGGGCCCCAATCGACGACGCGGCCGTCGGCGAGCCAGAACGCGTCGCAGCGCCGCGCGTCGCGCGGGTGCGGTGCGAGCACGAGGCGCGGCCGCACGTGCGTCGCCTGCAGCGCGCCGTCGAGCGCGTGGACGAGCGTCGCGATCCGCTCGCGGCGGCGACGCAGCCAGGCGGCCCGTTCGAAGCGCTCGCCGGCGGCGGCTGCGCGCATCTGGCCGTCGATGTGCGCGAGCAGCGCGGCGCCGCCGTCGCCGGTGCCGCTGAACAGCGCGAGCGCCTCGTCGAGCTTGCGCCGGTAGAGGTTCGGGTCGAGGTCGTTCAGACACGGCGACATGCAGCGGCCCATCTGCCCGTACGCCGACGGCCAAGGCCGCAGCCGCAGCTTGCGCCCGCAGTGGCGCAGGCCGAAGAGCGAGTCGAGCTGCTCCTTGAGCTCGACCGCCGCCGCACGGCTGCGCAGCGGCCCGATCGTCACCGCGCGCCCGGCCGCGGGCTCACGCGCGACCTCGAGCACCGGGTAGGCGATGTCGAAGCGGCAGCGCAGGTAGACGAACGCGTCGTCGTGCTTGTGGATGACGTTGCCGGGCGGGCGCAGCTCGCGGATGAGCCGGTGCTCGAGCACGAGCGCGCCGAGCTCGGAGTTCGTCGTGCGGTGGTCGACGAGCGCGGCCTGCTGCGTCCAGCTCTCGGACGGTGCCGAGGTCGCGAAGTGCGAGCGCGCGCGGCTGCGCAGCGCGACGGACTTGCCGACGTAGAGCACCTGCCCGGCGGCGTTGCGGAAGATGTAGACGCCGGGCTCGTCGGGCAGCGCCGAGAAATCGGCCCCACCCGGCCGGTGGCGCTTGATCGCGCCGACCGGTCCGGTCGTGCGACCGGCGCGCGGCGCGCGCGGACGCCGGCGCGCCGCGCCAAGCAGCTCGAGGGCGTCGCCGACGGTCGGAGCATGCGCGCACAGCCGCCCGAACAGCGCGCAGAACACGCGCGCGCAGGTTTCGGCGTCGGCGAGCGCGCGGTGCGTCGTGTGGACCTCGACGCCGAGCGCGTCGGCGAGTGCAGCGAGCCGGCGCTGGCCCGCGAGCGGGGCGAAGCGGCGGGCGAGCGCGACGGTGCACAGCGTCGGCGGATCGGGCCAGTCGAGGCCGGCGCGCTCAAACGCCTGGCGCAGGACGCGGCGATCGAACGCCGCATTGTGGGCGACGAGCACGCGCGCGGGCGGCGATCCGATGAGCTCGGCGAGATCGGGCAGGATCGCGTCGGCCGGCGGCGCCTCGTCGACCATTCCCTGCGTGATCTGCGTGAAGCGCTGAATCGCTCGCGACAGCGGTGCCACGCCGCCGACGAGCGTTTCCCAGCGGTCGTGCAGCTCGCCGCCGCCAACGAGCACCGCGCCGACCTCGGTGAGCTCGCAGGCGTCACCCGCGCGGCCGTTGGTCTCCGTGTCGACGGCGAGGAACTCCGTGGTCGCAAGCGGCTGTGCGAGCAGGTCCATCGCCACAAGCCTCGCGCGTGCGCAGGACGTACTGCACGCGGGGTTGCAGGTGACGACATCACTCGTCCATTCGACGACCGTGCCCCGGGGTAGCCTGTCGTTCGTGCAGGTACATGTCGACGGGAGCGTGAGATGACGACCCTGACGCCCGACACCTTGCGCCTCCTCGCGGAGCTCGATGCGCGCACGCGGGTCGCCTGGACCTCCTATCGCGACGAGCTGAGCAGCCTCGAAGGCCGGACCTACGACAACGCCGAGCCGGCGGCGTGGGACCAGCTGCAGGCGACGCTCCGTGAGCTCGAGGTCGAGCGGGCCGAGCTCACCCTGCCCGGCGACGCTTGAGCAGGGGTGCGCTCGCAGGCGCACCGATAGCGGCTCGGATAGGTTTCACCGGTTGGTGATAACGCTGGATGCGATGCGCAGGATGCCATGGACCGCTGCCGGGGTCGCCGTCGCGCTGGCGTTCGGGATCGGCGGCTGCGGCGGTGACGACGAGTTCGCCAACGATGAGCGGGCGCCCGCGACGATCAGGCTGAGCTCGTCGATCACGCCGGCGAACGTCACGGTCTCGCCGTCGCGTCTCGGGGCAGGCACGATCGAGCTGATCGCGAGCAACCTCACCGCAACCTCGCAGCAGGTCACGCTGCGCAGCGAGGCGATCGCGAGCGGCGCCGATCCGCTCGAGCAGCGCACCGGCCCGATCAACCCCGGCGACACGGCGTCGCTTACCGCAGACCTCGCGCAGGGCACGTATCGCGTGACGGCGCGCTCGCGTGCGATCACCCCCGCGACGATCCGCGTCGGACCGCGGCGCGCGAGCGCGAAGGATCAGCTCTTGCAGCCATAGCGCCGCGGCGGTGCGGTTGCGACAATGCGCGCCATGCGCCGCTCCCGGATCCTTCTTTCCCTGCTCTCGGCGCTGGCGCTCGCCACCACGGCGGTGTTGCTGACGACCGGCGGCTCGAGCGCCGCGCCGACGAAATCGCAGGAGCTCTTCAAGAAGACCCTGCTCGAGGACGAGAAGACGAAGACGGCGATCAAGGACCTGTTGAGCGCCGGCGGCGGCATCGTCGCACCCGACATCACGTTCGCCGACCTCACCGGCGACGGGCGCTCGGACGCGATCGTCGTCGTCGACACGCGCGGCGTCGCGGGCGCGGTCGCGCTGTACGTGTTCAGCACGGACGGGGCGGCGGAGGACAGCGACCTGCGCGCGGTCTACCGCTCGCAGCGCCTGTACCGCGCGAGCGCGAAGGTCTCGGACGCGACGCTGATCGTCCGCACCCCGCGATTCGTCGAGGGCGACGACGTGTGCTGTCCGGCGAAGGTCGTGCGGCGCGTGTACGCGTGGAGCCCGGGCGCCAAGACGCTGCGCCAGCGCGACTCCGAGGAGCGCCAGGGTCCGACGAGCTGAGCCGGGCGGCGGCGGTGGGATGCTGCACTGCGTTGCGTTGCCCGCTGTCCGGCCTACCGCCGGATCCATGAGCAAGAACGGTTCCGTGGCAGCCGCTGTCAGCGCAGAGACGAGCACCGCAGTCGCCAAGCTCGAGAAGCGCGACTCGATCGCGCCGCGCGTGATCGCATGCGCATGTGCAATCCTTGCGTGCATGCAAGCATCTACTTCCACGCCCGATGCGACGTCGTCCGCGGAGCTTGCCGAGCTTCTGCTCGCGCTCTGGCGCAGGGTCATCAGCGGCGGCGGGGTCGGCGCCTACGCGATCTTCGAGGAGCTCGACCTCACGCTGACGCAGGTCAAGACGCTCGGCGCCCTGTCGGACGCCGAGCTCACCGTCAAGGACCTCGCCGATCGGCTCGGTCTCTCGCTGCCCGGTACCAGCCGCGCCGTCGACATGCTCGTCGACCGTGGGCTCGTGCACCGCCGCGAGGACCGCACCGACCGCCGCATGAAGCGCCTGCGGTGCACGGACGCGGGGCGCGACGCGCTCGAGCGCCTCGACGAAGCCCGCCTGGCGGGCATCGCGACGTTCACCACCACGCTGCCCGCCGCCCAGTGCAAGCGGCTGACCGGCGCCCTGCGCCCCATCATCGATGGCCTCCAGAAGGACGACGCATGACCAGGCGAATCGCCCTCAGCGACGAAAACCGCCGCTGGTGGACGCTCGCGGCGATGTGCTTCGCGCTCTTCATGGTCATGCTCGACAACACCGTCGTCAACGTCGCGCTGCCCTCGATCCAGCGTGACCTGCACACCTCGGTCGCCGGGCTGGAATGGACCGTCAACGCGTACATGCTGGCCTTCGGCGTCCTGCTGGTCACCGGCGGACGTCTCGGCGACATCTTCGGCCGGCGCCGCGTCTTCCTCATGGGCGTCGTGCTGTTCGCCGCGTCGAGCGCGTTCATCGGCTTCTCCCAGACGCCGGCGTGGCTCATCGGCGGGCGCGCGATCCAGGGCGTCGGCGCCGCGCTCATGATGCCGGCGACGCTGTCGATCATCACGAGCGCCTTCCCGCCGCACGAGCGCGGAACGGCGATCGGCACGTGGGCCGGCGTTTCGGCGCTCGCCCTCGCGATCGGGCCGGTGCTCGGTGGCGTCCTCGTCGAGCACGTCTCGTGGCAGTCGATCTTCTTCATCAACCTGCCCGTCGCCGCGGGCGCGATCGCGGTGACCCTGTTCGCGACGCACGAGTCGCGCGACGAGACCGTCCTGCCGAAGGTCGACGTCGCCGGCATCGGGGCGATCACGGTCGGCCTGACCGCGCTGACGCTGGCGCTCGTCGAGGCCACGGCGTGGGGCTGGGGCTCGCCGCGGATCATCGGGCTGTTCGCGCTCGCCGCCATCGGCGTGGCCGCATTCACCCAGATCGAGCGGCGCGTGCGCGTGCCGATGGTCGACTTCAGCTTCTTCGGCTCGCGGACGTTCCTCGGGGCGAACGTCGTCGCGTTCATCGTCTCCTTCGCGATGCTCGGGATGTTCTTCTTCCTGACGCTCTACATGCAGAACGTCCTGCACTACTCGCCGCTGGAGGCCGGGCTGCGCTTCCTGCCGACGACGCTGATGGTCATCGTCGTGGCGCCGCTCGCGGGACGCCAGACCGACCGCATCGGCCCGCGCCCCCTCATGACGGCCGGGCTGACGCTCGTCGCCGCCTCGCTGCTGTGGCAGTCGTTCCTGACCGCCGACACGACCTTCGGCTTCCTGCTCCCCGGCTTCGTGGCGATGGGCATCGGGATCGCGCTCGTGATGTCTCCGATGAGCACCGCCGCGATGAACGCCGTCGACCAGAGCAAGGCGGGCGTCGCGTCGGGGATCCTCTCGATGAACCGGATGATCGGCGGCGTGCTCGGCGTCGCGGTGCTCGGCACGTTCATCGGCCACACGACCTCGCAGGCGGACTTCGTCAACTCGCTCGGCGAGGGCCTGCTGATCGGCTCCTTCGTCGCCGCCGCGGGCGCCGTGGTGGCCTGGCTGCTCATCTCGCCGGAGCTTGCGGGCGGCGCCACCCGCCCCGCCCCGCCCCCCGACGAGGCACCCGCGCCGCCCGCCGAACCCGCGCGCGAGCCCATCGGTGCGTAGGATTGGCCGACCGTGGCGGTCGATCTCAGCCAAGTCTCAACCATCCAGACCGAGCCGGGCGAGCTGCCCGCGACGATGGCTGCGTGGGTGATCCGCCAGGAACGCGAGAGCGAGCCCAAGGATGCCTTCCAGGTCGAGGAGATCGAGGTTCCCGAGCCGCAGGCGTTCGAGGTCGTCGTGCGGGTCATGGCGGCCGGCGTGAACTTCAACAACGTCTGGGCGGCGCTCGGCAAGCCCGTCTCGGTCTTTCGCTACCACCCCGAGGAGGACCACCACATCGGCGGCTCGGACGCATCCGGCGTCGTCTGGAAGGTCGGGCCCGGCGTGACGCGCTGGAAGATCGGCGACGAGGTCGTCATCCACTGCAACCAGGCCTCCTACGAGGACGTCGAGGTGCACGGCCTCGACCCGCTCGCCGCCCCGAGCCAGAAGATCTGGGGCTATGAGACGAGCTGGGGCTCGTTCGCGCAGTTCTGCAAGGTCCAGGCCCAGCAGCTGCTCGCAAAGCCCGAGCACCTGACGTGGGAGGAGGCCGCCTCCTACGGCCTGACGTACTTCACGGCCTACCGCATGCTGATGGACAAGGTCGAGCTGCAGGCCGGCCACAAGGTCCTCATCTGGGGCGCCGCCGGCGGCCTCGGCGTGTTCGCGACACAGCTCTGCGCGCTGACCGGAGCCGACTGCGTCGGCGTCGTCTCCAGCGACGAGAAGGGCGAGCTCGTCAAGCAGCTCGGCGCCAAGGACTTCATCAACCGCGGCGAGTTCGCCGGGATGATGCGCAAGGGCGGCGAGACGCCCGACGAGGAGAAGGCGCGCTTCGCGGAGTCGCGCAGGTTCGGCAAGCGCGTCAGGGAGATCCTCGGTGACGCGCCCGACATCGTCTTCGAGCACGTCGGCAAGGCGACGTTCCCGACGAGCGTCTTCGTCGTCAAGCCGTTCGGCAAGGTCGTCATCTGCGGCGCGACGTCCGGCTTCGACCTCGACTTCGACGTGCGCTATCTGTGGATGCGCCAGAAGCAGATCCTCGGCTCGCACTTCGCCAACGCGTACGAGTGCACGAAGGCCAACGACCTCATCCGCGAGTCGAAGATCCGTCCCGTCCTGTGGAAGACCATGCCCTTCGAGGGCGTCGCGGAGGCGCACCAGCTCATGTACGAGAACAAGCATTCGGGCAAGATCGCGATCCTCGTGGGCGCGACCGAGGCCGGCCAGGGCAAGACCGCCGAGGGACCCGGCGCGATCAGGGCCGAGGTCGGCAGCTGATGGCTGCCGGGATCGTCCACCTGCCCTTCTACGCCACCGGCTTTCGCGGTGACGACCTCGAAGCCGCGCTCGCCGAGCTCGCTCCGATCTCGACGCGCTACGGGGCGACGCGCTACGAGGTCTTCCGCTCGCGCGACGACCGCTACAGGTTCCTGCTGTCGGTCGACTTCGAGAGCAAGAGCGCCTGGGACGCGTACTGGTTCGGACCCGAGTTCACCGAGATGCGCGCCGCCTGCTCGGGCTGGTACCAGGTGCCGCTGCTGTACGTCTGGCAGGACCTCGTCAGCCGGGGTGAGGTGCGCGAGCCGGCTACGGTCGCCGACGCGTCGGACTGACGGGCGCCGCGCGAATCGCGTAGCGCGACGGGGCCGTCTGCACGGTCGGGTTGTCGATCCGGCCGAGGCGCTCGACGAGGCGCAGCCACTGCGACGGCCGCAGCCCGAGTGCGCGCACGCCGCGCCCGCCGGCGCCGGCCTGCGGGCGGAACCCGATGTGGATGTGGTCGGCGTGGTCGCCCAGCGCGAGCGTGTTCTGCACGCCCGCGTAGCTCATCAGGCTGATGATCTGCGCGGGCGCCATCATGCCCTGCAACGTGAGCAGCCGGCGGATCGTCGTGTCGGCGATCGAGCCGGCGCCCTGGTTTCCGAGGATCGGCGTGTCGTTGATCTTCGAGATGTCGACGCCGTTGCCCGACGCGTGCTGGGAGACGTTGCCGTTCTCGGTCAGCACGCCGTGTCCGCAGCGCAGCGATGTCACCGTCGGCCGCAGGCCGCTCGCCGCCAGGAACTCGAGCGTCGCGAGCACGCGGCGGTCGACGAGCCCGGCCTCGATGTCACGTCGGCCGCAAGGGTAGACCTCGACCGCAGGGTCAGCGAGCACACGGCGGGCGAGCGTGTCCTTGCTCATCAGCAGGATCTGTCCGATCGAGCCGCCCGCCAGGGCGGCGGGGCCCTGGGCGCGGTAGATCGCGGTCGATTCGAGCAGGCGCCAACCCTCGAGGAATGGTTCAGGGTCGATCCGGGGCGCGTCGCGGCCGGGTGGGCGGATCTCGAAGAGCATGTGCGGCGCGCCGCGAACGCTCGTCGTGCCGATCCGCCCGAGGATCGTTCCCGCGATGACGCGGCGGCCTGGGAACAGGCGCTTGAGCTCGAGCTCGTCGCGCTCGAGGCCGACCTCGCCGGCGAAGTAGGAGCGCAGGCTCGCCGAGGCGGGCAGCGCGAACGTCGCGTCGAGCATCTGCCGGCGCCCGCCGGAGCGCAGTGAGCGCCGCCGCGACGGGTTGGCGAAGAGCCGCTCCTTGGCGATCCTCGCGGTCTCGGCGATGTCGGCCGGGGCGGGTGCGGCGGGCGCGGAGGTGGGCGCGGCGTTCCTGTTCGACCCCGCGCTGGCGGGCTCCGTCGGGGCGGGGTCGGGCGGCGGCGCGTGCAGCGGGTTGGCGGCGGGCGACGGCACCGGCTCCGTGGCGCGCTCCTTCGCCACGAGGACGCTCCTGGCGACCTTGGCGAGATGCGCGTACGTGTACGTGTTGCCGTAGGCGTCGCGCAGCATCACGAAGCGGCCCAGGCGCGCGTTGCGGCCGACGCGCACGATCTCGCCGTCCTGCACCGCGACGACGGGCGCACGGGCCTGCGCGACGATCCGCAACCCGTGTCGCGGGCGCGAGCCCGCGCGGCGGCGGGCGTAGCGCACGCGACCGGCGACCGGCGACCGGCCCTGCGCGAGGCCGATCAGCGAGCCGACGAGGTCGGACGGCAATCCGGCGAGCAGGCGTGCGCGCTCGATCACCGAGTCGACGTACCAGCCGGCGTGGTTGTAGGCGAAGATCGCCTTGGCGAGATCCGTATCGGCGCCGGCGGCCTTGAGATAGCGGGCGGCGGCGAAGACCGCGTCGACGGGGTTGTAAGGATCCTTGCGGCCGTCCTCGTTTGCGTCGACGCCGTACATCCGCCAGCTGCCGGGCATGAACTGCATCCAGCCCAGCGCGCCGGCCGAGGACACGTTGAGGTTGCGCCCGTAGTCGGTCTCGATCTCGTTGATCGCGGCGAGCACCTCCCACGGGATGCCGTACTGGATGCCGGCCGCCTGGTAGATCGAGAGCAGGAACGGCGGGATCGCGAAGTGGCCGATGAAGAAGTTCGGGATCTGCGCCGGCAGCGTCGCGGGACCGAGCAGGTGGCCCCCGGCGGCAGCGGCGTCGCCGGCCGGGGCCGCGTCTCTTGCCGCGGCGTGCTCGGAGGAGTGCTGTGGTGTCTCGCCGCCCAGCGCGCGGAGCGACTTCGGCGCGGGCGGGCCTGTGCGCCCTGGGCCTCCGGGCAGCTTCAGCTCCTGGATCTGACTGTCGACGAAGTCCAGCGGTCCTGCAACCGGCTGGGTCGACGGCGTCGCGGGTTGCCGCGGGCCGGGCTGCGGGGCCTGCGGGGCGGGCGCCGCAGGCTCGGCGGGCGGCGGCGTGGGTGTCGCGGGTGTCGCGGGTGCCGGCGCGGGCGGGGTGGGGGCCGGGTCGGGCGGGGCCGGCGGTGCCGGTGCCGGCTCGGGCGGCGCGTGGGCCGCGTCGGGCGCGGTGGCCGTCGTCGTTGCCGCCGTCGGCCGGGGCGCGGGCGCGGGCGCGGCCACAGGGTCGTGCGCCACCGCGGGAAGCGGAGCGGGTGCGCCGGCGAAACCGGCGCCCAACACGACGATCGTGACGAGCCGACGGGTGCCGCGATCGCTGCTCATGGCGTTGTCTGGGCCTCCAACGGGGTCCTCGCATCGCGTCGCAGGCCGAGGACCACCCCCAGCCAGGCGGGACGCTACCGGACTTCGCGGGCGGAGCGCCGTCAAAGCGGTGTCTCACCCTCCAGTCGAACCTGAGCCAGAGGGTCGCGAGCGGTCGCGCACGCGCTGCAAGGTCACACGCCGTCAGTGCGGCATCTACGCTTCTCGACATGCATCCTGCAGAGCACCGCGGCTTGCGCGAGCTGTACATCATGACCCGCCAGCTGCGCGACCACTGGCGCGCGCTCGCGGCGCGACTGGACACCACGGCCGCCGATCAGGCGCAGCTGCTGCGCGAAGGCTCGGACCTCGCACGCGCGCTGCTCGGCGAGCTGACCGACGTCACCGCGGCGCGCGGGGTCTACGGCCGGCCGCTGGCCCAGGGCCTCGGCGCGCGGCTTGCGGCGATGCACAGCGTCCTGATCGACACCGCGCTCGAGGTCAACCAGGCGCTGCGCTTCGCGGTGCTCGACGTCGTGTACGTCGTGACGCTGCTCGACGTTCTGGCTCGGGTCGCGACGCAGGACGCCGACCCCGAGTTGCAGGCGTTCCTCGATGGCTGGTCGGCAAGGATGCGCGCGCTGGAAGGCTCGATCCGCGCGGCCGCCGTCGCGCTCGGCGACGCCCCCGACCTCGCGGTGCAAGCGTCCACCCCCGGCCTCGCCGGCCGGATCGGACACGGCGCCGTCACCGCGATCGGCACGGTCGGCGAGTGGGTCGACCGGCGTTGCGGTCGCTGAGCGGCGCTTACCGGCACAGCGCGTGGATCGTCCCGGCGGCGGTCTCGCCGAGCGCGGTCCGGCGACGACGACGTCGTCGCCGAGGTCCTCGATCCCGTCAGCCAGACGCTGCGAGGCCGGGTGCTCGTCAACCTCACCTCCGGCACACCCGACCACGCTCGTGCCCGGGCGGCATGGGCGCAGCAGCACGGCATCGGCTACGTCGACGGCAAGATCATGGCCGTCCCGTCGATGATCGGACAGCCCGCGGCGTTCCTGCTCTACAGCGGCTCAGAAGAGGCGTTCGCGACTCACCGGACGACGCTGGGCCACCTGGGCGCGACCACCTACTTCGGCGACGAACCGGGTCGCGCGTCGCTGTATGACCTCGCCCTGCTCGGCCTGATGTACGCGACGATGACTGGGTTCATGCACTCGGTTGCGGTGATGGACACCGAGGGAGTCGACGCAGCGACGTTCCTGCCCCACGCAACCGAGTTTCTCGCCAACGTCTCCGTGTTCCTGGCCGACGTTGCCGCGCACATCCAGGCGAGCGAGTACGGCAGCACGGAGGCGACGCTCGACATGCAGGTCGTGGCGAAGGACCACATCATCGAGGTCAGCCGCGCCGGTGGCGTCGACAGCGCGATCCCGACCTACGTCAAGGCGCTGATGGAGCGAGCGATCGCCGCCGGTCACGGCGGCGACGACATGGGCCGCCTGGTCGAGCTGATCGCCACGTCCAGGTCGGCGACCGTGTGAGTACCACCCGAAGTCCGGCAAGCGTCACGGTCATCGGCTTGGGGCCGATGGGCCAGGCGAGTCGTCCAGCGCCCACCTCGAGGGGTGCGTGATCGCCAACCTCAGCTCGGACACTCCCGCGCGGGCCGGGGAGGCCGCCGCGTAGCTGGCGCAGCGCGGCGCCGTGCTGCTCGCCGGATGACGCGGCGCCGGCGCTGCAAAGCCTGAACGACCCGGCTACGCGGCGTCGCTGCGCTCGTTCTCGCGGTCGATGTCCGCGCGCAGGGAGCGCAGCGCCTGGCGGATGATGCGCGACACCTGCATCTGCGAAACGCCGACGACCTGGGAGATCTCCGTCTGCGTGAGATCCTCCTCGAAGCGCAGCCGCAGCACCTCGCGGTCGCGCTCGGAGAGGATGTCGAACGCATCGTCGAGCAGGACGCGCATCTCCGCGCGCCCGATCTCCGGGTCGCGGCTGCCGATCGAGTCGGCGAGCGTCATGTCCTCGCCCGTCGGCTCGTCGAGCGAGCGCGTGCGGCGCGCCTCCTGGCTCTGAATCGTGATCAGCACCTCCTCGAAGGGCTGCTCGACGGCGTCGGCGAGCTCTTGCACGGTCGGCGAGCGGCCGATCTTCGTGGTCAGCTCGTCGCGCGCCTTGGCGATCTCGATCTGCAGCTCCTGCATGCCCCGCGGCACCCGCATCGCCCACGTCTTGTCGCGGAAGTGGCGCTTGATCTCCCCGAGCACGGTCGGCGTCGCGTAGGAGGAGAAGCGCACGTCGCGCGAGAGGTCAAAGCCGTCGATCGCCTTCATGATTCCGACGCACGCGACCTGCACGAGATCGTCGATCGGCTCGCCACGGCCGCTGTAGCGCCCGGCCAGCGCACGTGCGAGGGGCACCATCTCCTCCGCCAGCGCGTCGCGGGCGCGGGTGTCGCCGGCCTCGTGATAGGCACGCAGCAGCGCCCGCTCGCGGTCGGCCCGATCGACGTTCGTGCTACCCCCCTCGCTCACCCTGGGTACAGCCTCGCACACGCGCACCGCGCAGCACCAGCCCCGGTCATGGTCCGGTGGATCAGCCCTGCTCGAGCGGGGCCATCGTCAAGCCGGCGCCGCTGAGCTGGTCCCAATACAGCTCTGCGGCCTCGCGGTGGCCCGTCCACACGATCGCCAGCCCGCTGCGGTGGATCGTGTCGGCGATCCGGTAGCCGCCGTCGACGATCATGCCCGGGATGTAGCGCGCGAGCGTGTGGGCGACGTGGTCGAACGTGTTGTGGTCGTCGTTGCGGACGATGACGCGCCAGTGGCCGCCCAGCCCGCTGCCCGGCCCATCGGTCCGTGGCTTCTCGATCGTCTGGCTCATCGACCTTGCAGGATACGAACGCTCAGCCCGTTGCGCCAGCCTCGCGTAGTCGATTGAGGTAGCGATCGATCCCGAGCCATTGATCCTCGAGTGGCATCGCCTGCGCGAACGAGGCCGCAGCCTGCTCGTCGATCGTGGCGTTCAACTCGGCGCGCAGCGCCGCGGCGTAGCCGGCGCGGTCGGTGCTGCCCGCCAGCTCGCTGCAGCGCGTGAGCGCCTCGCGCAGGCGCTCCAGGTGCTCGGCGACGTCGGCGTAGTCGCCGAAATGCGTGATCGCAAGCGCCTGCGGCTCCCACGCCTCGATCGTGTCGATCGACGCGCGCCAGGCCTCGAGGTCGAACTCCGGCGGCGGCGTCGGCGGCAGGAGCAGCGCACCCGGCGGCAACCGCACGCCCGCGGTGTCACCGGCGAAGACCCAGCCGCTGGCCTGATGGCGATAGGACACGTGATGCGACGCGTGCCCGGGCGTGTAGGCCACATCCCAGCCGTCGCGGGATTCGCCGCCGCGCAGGACGCGCAGGTTGGCCGCCGGGATCGGCACGACCTCGCCCCACAGGCGGTCGAACTCGTCGCCGTACAGGCGCTTGGCCGACGCGACGAGCCGCGCCGGATCGGCGAGGTGACGCGCGCCGCGCTCGTGGACCCAGACCTCGAGATCGGGCCATTCGCGCACGAGCGCGCCGGCGGCGCCCGCGTGGTCGAAGTGGATGTGCGTCAGCGCCAGCGCGCGCGGCTGCTCGTCGCCGAGCGCGTCGAGCAGCGTGTCGACGCTCGACTCCGGCCCGGGATCGACGATCACGTCGTCGACCTGCCAGGCGCAGATCACGTGCTCACGGCCCTGGTGACGGACGTCGATCGCGCGCATCGACCTTGACGCTACCCGCTCCCTCCCTGCGCGAACGCGAAGCGGCCGGCCGGGTCGGCGCGGCGCTTGATCGCCTGCAACCGCGCGAGGTTCGCGCCGTAGTACGCGCGCTCCCAGTCGCCGAGCTCGGGATCGATGTCGTTCTGGTAGGCGAAGCCGGACGCGTAGGGCCGCATGGCGGCGTGGAAGCCGCGCACCCACTGCGCGCAGGCGGCCGCCGTCGCGGGAGGGTCGCTCGCGCCCCAGAAGCTCAGGTACGCACAGTGCAGGCGCTGCCTGCGGTGGACGAACGCGGTGGCGCCGGGCCGCGGCCGGTTGACGGCGGCGTCGAGAACGTCCGGCGGCGCAGCGCCTCGCGCGCCGGACCGGCGGCGATCAGCGGCGCGAGCAGCTCGCGCCGCTTCGTCTCGGTGCCGTACCAGCTGTCCGGACGTGGTCAGCGTGAGCGCGCCGTTGGGCCGGCGCAGCGCGCGCAGGCGGCCGTAGGAGAGCGTCACGGGCGCGCTGGGCAACGTCCGCTGCCAGGCGTCGATCGCGGCCGCCGCCTGCGCCCCAGGGATACGACAGCGTGAACGCGATCGCCTGCTCGGGCGCCTCGCGCACCGCGAAGCGCAGCTGCGTGACGATCGCGAACCGACGCCGCCGCCACGCAGCGCCCAGAACAGATCGGCGCGGCGATCCTCCGAGCAGCGCACGACGCTGCCGTCGGCGAGGACGACGGTCGTCGCGAGCAGGGCGTCCGACGTGATGCCGTAGCGGCGCATGAGGCGCCCGAAGCCACCGCCGAGCGTCAGGCCGGCGATCCCCACCGTCGGGCACGTGCCGACCGGCAGCGCGCGGCCGTGCGCGAGGACGAGGTCGCGCTAGACGTCGAGCACGTTCTCCCCGCCGATCCGCGCGGCCGGCCGATCGCGCTCGAGCACGACGCCGATCGCGCGCGGCTCGACATCGAGGCGCGGGTTCCACAGCGCTCGCGCCGCGTCCCAGCCGCGCTGCCGCGGCGTACGAACTGGCGCCGCGTGCCGTTCGCCCGTGCCGGGCGACGATATGAGGCCTCGAAGGTTGCGGGGTGTGCTGTTACTCGTCCTCGCCCGTGTCCGGTGCCACCTGCGCGTCGGCGTCGGTCTTCTCGGTCGCGTCGTCGCCGCCGGCGTCCGCGGCCGCTCCCGCCTCGGCGTCGTCGCCGCCGGCTTCCACGTCCGCGGCCGCTCCCGCCTCGGCGTCGGCGTCCGCCGGCGCGTCGTCGCTGCCCACGATCGCCGACACGTCGAGCGCGCCACCGTCGTCGTCGTCGTCGTCGCCGCCCGCGTCGGCCTCGGCCTTCGCGGCCTCGACCTTCTCGGGGTCGAGCGCGTCCACGCCCTCCGGGATCTCGCTCTCGACCGCGCCCTGGCCGGTGTCGGGCGGCGCGTAGCCGAGCTCCGGGGGCTGAACGCCCTCGCCCAGCGTCGCCTCGTGCTGGCCGGACTGCGTGCTCTCGTCTGCCATGGGTCCTCCTCCAGTGGTCGCTCTCTCCTCGTGCACGTACCCGTTCCGCACCCACGACCATACCTGCGCGCGCGAGTACGATCACGAGGCGATGAGCCAGCCCCCCGAACACCGTCTGCCGGAGCCCGACCAGCCCTGGATGATGCGCACGTACGCGGGCCACTCGACGGCGAAGAAGTCCAACGAGCTGTACCGCGCGAACCTCGCGAAGGGCCAGACGGGACTGTCGGTCGCCTTCGATCTGCCGACGCAGACCGGCTACGACGCCGACGACGAGCTGGCGCGCGGCGAGGTCGGCAAGGTCGGCGTGCCGATCGGCCATCGCGGGGCGATGAGCGAGCTCATGGACGGCATCCCGCTGGAGACGATGAACACGTCGATGACGATCAACGCGACGGCGGCCTGGCTGCTGGCGCTCTACATCGTCACGGCCGAGGAGCACGGCGTCGACCCGAAGGTCCTCCAGGGCACAACCCAGAACGACATCATCAAGGAGTTCCTCGCGCGCGGGACGTACGCTTTCCCGCCCGGGCCGTCGATGCGGCTCATCGCCGACATGATCGCCTACGCCGTGACCGAGGTCCCGAAGTGGAACCCGATCAACATCTGCTCCTACCACCTGCAGGAGGCGGGCGCGACGCCCGTGCAGGAGATCGCCTACGCGCTCTGCAACGCGATCGCGGTGCTCGACGCGGTCCG
>Ga0136617_10000431_pt1 | contig 34872 bp, 28 predicted proteins | sample AntDrymUQ3222106_2_FD_129672 | JGI IMG/M metagenome (GOLD analysis project Ga0136617, IMG submission 129672) | Polar desert sand microbial communities from Dry Valleys, Antarctica - metaG UQ322 (21.06) | ecosystem: Environmental > Terrestrial > Soil > Desert | place: Antarctica: Dry Valley... | reverse complement strand
CTCGGCATGCGCCTCGACCAGGGCGGGCACCTCACCCACGGCTCGCCGGTGAACTTCAGCGGCCGGATCTACCACTTCGTGTCCTACGGGGTGAGCGAGAGCGACGAGCGCCTCGACTACGACCAGATGCGCGACCTGGCCAAGGAGCACCGCCCCAAGGCGATCGTGGCCGGCGCCACCGCCTACCCCCGCATCATCGACCCCGAGCCCCTGCGGGCCATCGCCGACGAGGTGGGGGCCCTGCTCATCTTCGACGCGGCCCACATCGCCGGGCTGATCGCCGGGGGCGTGCACCCCAACCCCGTCCCGCTGGCCGACGTGGTCACCTTCACCACCCACAAGACGCTGCGGGGCCCGCGGGCGGGCTGCATCCTCACCACGTCCGAGCACGCCGCGGCCATCGACAAGGCCGTGTTCCCGGGACTGCAGGGCGGTCCCCTGATGCACGTGATCGCAGCCAAGGCGGTGGCCTTCCGGGAGGCGTCGCACCCCTCGTTCCGGGAGTACGCGGCCCGCATCGTGACCAACGCCCGGGCCCTGGCCGGGGCCCTGGCGGGGGAGGGCTTCCGACTGGTCTCGGGGGGCACCGACAACCACCTGATGCTCGTCGACCTGCGGCCCTTCGACGCCGAGCTCACCGGCAAGGAGGCCCAGAACGTGCTCGACCGGGCCGGCATCACCCTCAACAAGAACCAGATCCCGGGCGACCCCCGGTCGCCGTTCGTCACCAGCGGCCTGCGCATCGGCACCGCCGCCGCCACCACCGCGGGCATGGGCGAGCCGGAGATGACCGAGATCGCGGTCCTCATCGGCCGGGCCCTGCGGGGTCGGGCCGACGATGGGGTGGTGTCCGAGGTCCGAGCGGCGGCCGCCACCCTCTGCTCGAAGTTCACGCCCTACCCGGCCGACTGACCCCACTGCCCCCCTCCCGGTAAAATGGTCGGCTACGGCATCGTGTTCGCGGTGGCGGCGCTGGTCACCTTCCTCCTGACCCCCCTCGTGTGGCGGGTCTCCATCCGCATCGGGGCGGTGGTCGTCCCCGACGAGCGCCGCATCCACCTGCGGCCCACCCCAACCCTCGGGGGTGTGGCCATGCTGCTGGCCCTCTTCGCGGCGCTGGGCGTGGCCTGGTTCCTGCCCCAGTTCCGGGCCGTGTTCGAATCGTCGTCGGAGCCGTTGGGGGTCGTGCTGGCCGCCACCATCATCCTCGGCGTGGGCCTGCTCGACGACCTCCGGGAGGTGTCGGCCCCGGCCAAGGTGGCGGGCCAGGTGCTGGCCGCGTCGGTGCTGGGCCTGGCCGGCGTGACGATGTTCTACTTCCGGGTCCCCTTCGCCGACTTCTTCGTGCTCTCGCCCGACCTCGGCTTCCTGGTGACGGTGCTCTGGGTGGTGGCCATGGCCAATGCGGTGAACCTCATCGACGGCCTCGACGGCCTGGCCACCGGCGTCGTCGCCATCGCCGCGGGCGCCATCTTCCTGTACTCCTACCGCCTGTCCGACGTCGGCCTGCTGTCGCCCGACAACGTCGCCCCCCTGGTGGTGGCCATCACCTGCGGGCTGTGCGTGGGGTTCCTGCCCCACAACTTCCACCCGGCCAAGGTCTTCATGGGCGACAGCGGGTCGCTGCTGCTGGGCCTGCTCCTGGCCGCCACCACCATCTCGGTGGGGGGCCGTACGGCCGACCAGTTCAGCGGCCAGACCTTCTTCTTCTTCGCCCCCCTCGTCATCCCGTTCGTGATCCTCGGCGTGCCCTTCGTCGACACCGCTCTGGCCATCGTCCGCCGCACCCGTCGTGGCACCTCCCTGTCCCAGGCCGACAAGGAGCACCTCCACCACCGGCTGATGCGCCAGGGCCACGGTCCCCGCCGGTCGGTGTTCATCCTGTGGGCCTGGACCGCCATCCTCTCGGGCGTGGTGCTCCTGCCCACCTACACCAACCAGGGCAACGCCGTCGTGCCCTTCGCGGTGATCGCGCTGGCCGTGATCCTCTACACCCTCCTCCACCCCGGGGTCCGCCAGACGGCCGAAGAGGTGGAGGACGAGGTCGACGTGGAGGAGGACCTGCTGGTCTGGCCCCGGCCCGGGCCGCCCTCCCCGCCCCCCTCGAACCGCTGAGACGTCGGCCGTCGCTGGCCGCTCGGAGGTCTCGGAAGTCGGGCCGGGCCCCGCGTGGTGCCGCGTCGGGTGGGCTCCCGGTCCGGCACACTGGCGGGGTGCACATCTCAGCCAAGGTCGACTACGCGGTGCGGGCCTTGCTGGCCCTGACCGACGCCGGCGGGGGAGCGGTGCCGGCCGAGGCCCTGGCCACCACCCAGGAGCTGCCCCGCCAGTTTCTCCAGAACATCCTGAACCAGCTGCGCCAGGCCGGCCTGGTGACCAGCCAGCGGGGGCCGGAGGGGGGCTACCGGCTGGCGCGGCCGGCGTCCGAGATCGCTCTGGCCGACGTCATGCGGGCGGTCGAGGGTCCGCTGGCCGAGGTGAGGGGCGACCGGCCGGAGGCCGCCGTCTACAAGGGATCGGCGGAGCACCTGCAGGAGGTATGGGTGGCGGTACGGGCCAGCCTGCGCTCGGTGCTGGAAAACGTCAGCCTGGCCGACGTGGTGTCGGGCCGCCTCCCGCCGGCGGTCAGCGCCCTCACCGCCGACCCCGACGCCTGGGTGCCCCATTGAGGCCTGAGCGACGCAGGCCTGAGCGACGCAGACCTGAGCGACGGAGGCCTGTGCGACGGAGGCCTGTGCTACAGATGACAGTGAGCTCTCGGCTCAAGCGCGTCCTCGTGGGTGTCGTGGCCGCGGGCCTGATGGCGAGCTGCGGCGGCACCAGGTCGGATGCGGGGCGCACCGGCACCGGTGCCACCACGCCCGGGCCGGCGCCCGCCGGCGCGTCACCGGCCGGCACGCCCGGCGACCCGGGCCAGACCAACGTCGCTGGGCCCAGTCCGGCGTCCGGCGGAACCGGGGGAGCCCCGGGCGTGGCCGGCGGCACCGGCGGCACCGGAACCGGCGGCACCGGCACCGGCACGGGCACCGGCACGAACGGGGGAGGCGACGGCGGGGTGACGGTCGACACCCGCCCGGACCTTCCGACCAGCACCGCCTTCTGTGCCCCCGCCCGTGACCTCAGCGACGCCCTCGGCTCGGTGGGTGCGGCCCAGGGCCCGGGTGACCTGGAGGCGGCGGTGGCTTGGGCCAGGCGGTCCTTCGCCACGGCCGGAGCCACCGCGCTTGCCGAGTTGCAGGGGGACGTGGATGAGCTGGCCCGGGCCTTCGGCCGGCTCTTCGACGGCATGGAATCGGTCGGCTACGACCGCAGCCGGCTGCAACCCGACGCGTTCCTGGGCCTGACGTCCGAAAGGGTCACCGCGGCCAAGGAGCGGTTCAACCAGTACCTTGCCAACGTCTGCTAGGGCCGACGTCTGCTAGAAGGAACGGATGCGTCCCGCCCGCCTCGTCTCCGCCGCCTGCCTCGTCACGATCCTGGCCCTTGGCGGCTGCAGCGACTCCGACAACGACGACGCGGCCGGGACCACCTCGACCACCGGCGCCCGGGCGACGTCCAGCCTGCCGGTCGACACCCGCTTCACGGGCGAGGGCAGTGCCGAGTTCTGCCGGTTCCTCAACACCTTCAACGAGGGCATGGGTACCGGCGGTACGGCCCCCGGAGTGGATTACCAGGCCGCCCTCGAGGCCCTCGACCAGATGGTGGCGGTCGCGCCGGACGATCTCAAGGCCAACCTGGTCACCTTGTCCGACGGCCTGCAAGCGTTGGTGACGGCCGCGTCCGCCCCTGGCTTCAACCCGAACACGCTCGACCCTGCGGTGGTCACGGTCATCACCTCGCCCGACTTCTCGGGTTCGCTCGGCCGACTCGACGCCTACTACACCAAATACTGCGGCACCGGCGGGTAGCCACGCACAAGTCATTCGCTTGGGCCTGACCGGTCGGGCCCAGGCGCATGACTAGTTTGGGCCCCGGCATGGAAGCCGTCCCCCCGCCCCGGCGCCGGGTGCTCACCGTCGTGGCGGCTGCCGTCCTCGCCTGTCTCGGCATCGTCGGCGCGTTCGTCCTGCTAGGCGACGACGACTCCCCGGACGGGCCGGCCACCTCCACATCCGTGCCGGGTGGTCCGGTCGGCTCCTCGCCGATCAGCCCACCGGGGTCGGGCGGCCCCGGGGCGGCGGGCTCGCCGGGCGGCCCCACCTCCTCGGCCCCCACGACAGCACCCTCTGGGTCATCCACTGGTTCATCCACTGGTTCATCCACTGGGACACCCAATGGGTCCCCGGAAGCCGCACCCGATACTGGCCTCGACGGATCGACGCCCGCCGACGGCCCGACTCCCGAGGCCTGCGCGATGCTCAGGCAGCTGCTCGGAGTCATCGACGACGCCGAGCTCCGGGCGGCGGCGGAGACCGTCGGCTGCATCTGACAGGTGCAGGCCTGAGGGCTGCGGACGCCGGTTAGGCTGGGGACGGTGGCGACCGCGACGGGGCACGGATCGACATCTGAGCTCGAGCTGCGCGATTACCTGCGGGTGCTCAAGCGCCGTAAGCAGATCGTGCTGCTCACCATGGGTGTGGTCCTCGGCGCCGCCCTCCTCGCGTCCTACGTGCAGGAACCGGTCTACGCGGCCCACTCCCGGCTGCTGATCCAGCCCAACCAGTCCGAGTCACCCTTCGACCCCGACACCGGCGTGCGGGTCGACGCCCGGGCCCTGGCCACGAACATCGAGATCCTCAAGAGCGAGCTGGTGCGATCCGAGGTGCGTAGCCGCCTCGGCTCCGCGCCTCGGGTGGCGGCCGCTCCGGTCGGTGACACCGACGTCGTCGAGGTCACCGCCGAGAGCTCCGATCCCGAGCGCGCCGCGGAAGTGGCCGACGCCTACGCCAACGCCTACATCGAAGTCCGTCGCCGGCAGACGGTCGACGGCCTGCTCGCGGCCGGCGAGCAGATCCAGGACCGGATCAGCACTCTCCAGCAGGAGATCACCGCCCTCGACGCCCAGCTGGCGGCGGTGCCGGATCCCGAGCAGGCCGCCCTGGCCCGGGACTCCGTCAACGAGCAGCGCGTCACCCTCGTGCAGCAGCAGGCGCTGTTCAGCGAGACCCTCGACAATCTCACGGTCGCCGCCCGACTGGCCAGTGGCGGGGCCCAGTTGGTGGGCAGCGCCGAGGTGCCGACGACGCCGGTGAAGCCCCAGCCGATCCGCAACGGGGTGCTGGCCGTCGCCATCGGGCTGATGCTCGGGGTCGGCCTGGCGTTTCTCGCCGAATACCTCGACGACTCCGTCAAGACCAGGGAGGACCTCGAGCGCATCTCCGGCCTGGTGCCGGTCATCGGCGTCATCCCGTCGGTCGGGGCCTGGAAGGAGCGCGACGACACCCAGCTCGTCTCGTTGACGGATCCCAACTCGTCGGCCGCCGAGGCTTACCGCACCGTGCGCACGGCGATCCATTTCGTGGCCCTCGACCGGCCGATGGGCATCATCCAGGTCACCAGCTCCAACGCCGGCGAGGGCAAGACCACCACCATGGCGAACCTGGGGGTGGCCCTGGCCAAGGCTGGGCAGTCGGTGATCCTGGTCTGCTGCGACCTGCGCCGACCCCGGCTCCACGAGTTCTTCGGCCTGTCCAATGAGGTGGGCTTCACGTCGATGCTGCTTGGCGAGGCCCCCATCTCGCGGGCGCTGCAGCCCGTGCCCGGGATCCCCCGGCTGCGGCTGCTGGCGTCGGGCCCGCTGCCGCCCAACCCCTCCGAGCTCCTGTCGTCGGGCCGGACCAAGGAGGTCTTCGCGGCCCTCAAGGCCGATGCCGACATCGTCCTCATCGACTCCCCACCCGTGCTCCCGGTGACCGACGCCCTGGTGCTGTTCCGCCACGTCGATGCCACGCTGATGGTGTTCGCGGCGGGGTCGACCACGCAGAAGCAGGCGTCGACCGCCCTGGCCATGGCCCAGCAGGTCAACGCCCCGCTGGTGGGCACCGTGCTCAACGGCGGTCCTTCGTCGGGCGACTACGGGTCGCGGTACGCCTACAACTACCGGGTGACACCGGAGGAGCCCGACGCCGGCGTGCGGGGCCGGGGCAAGGACGGGGCCAAGGCCGATCCGGCGTCGGGGAACGGCGTGAAGGAATCCCGCCGCAAGGCCGCCGAGGGAAGCTCGGCCCGGCCCGTTCCCGAGAAGATGCCCCGCAACGGGAGCTGACCAGCACCGTCCGCCGGGCGCGTCGAACACCCGATCCGGGGGAAGTCACCGGTCAGGCCGCTCGGACGCAGCCCATCACGTTTTTGTCGGTCCGCCGGAGCGTCGACGCCATCCGGCGCCCAGGCCCCGGGGGTCTGGGGCTAGCCCGAGGTGGTGGCGCAGCCGAATCCGACCAGCAGCCGGTCGAAGATCTGGGCGATGAAGGCACCGAAGCCGCCAAAATCGCCGATAGCGGCGCGAATGGCCAGCAGGATCGGGCACACGATGCCCTGGATGTTGATCTGTCCGACCGGGCCGGCGGCGGCGGCATTGGTCGTGACGACGAACAGCAAGGTGGCGACCGTTGCCATCGCTGCTCCCAGCGAGGCGATGCGCCTCACGATGGCGTGATTCCTAGCGCCCTCGATGTCGTGGCCCATGGGGTCTCCCATTCTTTCGATCCGCCTAGTGGCACCGACCAGCGTAACCCTTCCCCGGGACGCCTCGCGACTCTCCCGGCTGAATTGGTGTGAACAAGCCCGGCCGCCCGGTGCCCGTCCGCCGCTTCCGGTCCGGGGCGTTACGCCGCGCCTGCGGGCCGGGCGTTTCTGGACAGCCACCCGGTGGGAGGTCAGGCTGGGCGCAGTGCGCCCGACCCGTCCCACCCGGGCCCAGAACCGCCGGACGGCGTCCACGACTTCGCCTTGCCGGGCGTAGCCGGCGCATGGCTGGCAGGCGCGGAGACGACACCAAGGTGCCGCTGGGGGGAAGGAGCCTCCGGCGCCGCCGGATCGTCGGCGGTGGAGCCGTCGTGGTCCTCTGCCTCCTCGGTCTCGGCGCGTTCCAGGCGGCCCGGGCGGGGTTGGCCGCCTTCGACGGCAAGGCCGCCCTGCAGCGGGCCGAGGCCGAGCTGAACGACGGCCGGCTGGAGGAGGCGGCGTCGTCGCTGGCGTCGGCCAAGGCCGACTTCCTCCGCAGCCGCCACGAGGTCCGCCGGCTCGAGCGCTTCGTTCCCTTCGGCCGGGCCCTGCCCCTCGTCGGTACCCAGATCCGGGGGGTCACGGCGTTGGCCGACTCCGGGTTGCTGCTCACCGAGGCGGGCATGCGCCTGACCGAAGCGGCCACCGCCATCCTCCAGCCGGAGGAGGCGGACATGGAGCTCCCGGCGGCCCTGGCCCGGCTCCGTGAGGTCCAGGGCCTGCTGCGGGTGGGCGTGGACAGCATCGACGAGGCCGCGGCGGGGGTGGACTCGCTCGACGGCACCCTGCTGATCCGTCCGCTGGGCCGGGCCCGGTCCGACCTAGCGTCTCGGCTGCCCGGCATCCGGCGGCGGGCGGTCGACGTGGCCGACGGCCTGAGCTCGGTGATCACCTTCGCCGGCGGAGACGGCTCCCGGCGCTACCTCGTTCTGTCGCAGAACCCGGACGAGGTGCGGCCGACGGGCGGGTACATCGGCACCTACGGGGTGCTGTCGGCCGACGGCGGCAAGCTGTCGCTCGAGAGCTACGACGCCATCGAGGACTGGACCAGGCCCCGGCCCCAGGCGGTCGCCACGCCGCAGGAGCGGGGGTCCCCCCTGCGCTTCGACACCCGCAAGGAGCAGAACCTGGCCAACGTCAACACCGGCCCCGACTGGACGCAGGCGGCCCAGCTCGCGGTCCGGCTGTGGGAGCGGGGAGGCGAGGCGCCGGTGCAGGGGGTGGTGTCGTTCACCCCCTCGTTCCTGGGCCGGATCCTGAGCGTTGTCGGCCCGGTGCCGGTCGAGTCCTTCGGGGAGACGATCTCGGCCGAGAACCTGGTCGAGCGGCTCGACTACTACACCCACCTGCTCCCTCCCGAGCCGGGCATCGACCGCAAGGAGTTCGTCGCCGAGCTGGCCAAGGCGCTGATGCCCAAGCTGTTCGCGGCCCGAGCCGCGCAGTGGGCGCCGCTGGCCAAGGTGATGGGTCAGGCCTTCGCCAGCCGGGAGGCCATGGTCTGGTCGGCGGATCCCGACGTGGCCCGGGTGCTCGGGGAGCGGCGCTGGGACGGGTCGGTGCCGGACCGGCCCGGCGATTTCGTCCTCCCCGCGGAGTACGAGTACGCCAACAAGAACGGGCGGGAGCTGCGACGGGTCTACGACCACCACGTCGTGCTCGGCCCGGACGGATCGGCGCAGGTCACGACCATCCTGACACTCGAGAATCCCAGCCCGCCCTCCACCCAGAACCTGGAGGGCCTGACCTACATCACCATGTACGGCCCGCCCGGGGCGGTGCTGGCCGAAGGCTCCGACCCGCTCGGCATCCCGGAGAAGGAGGTGGCCGGGCACCCTGCGGTGGGCTGGTTCCGACCGGTGATCCCGCAGTCGACGACCACCCTGAAGGTGGTGTGGTCGGTGCCGAACCTCCTCGAGCCCACCGGGGACGGGCGCTGGGACTACTCGCTGCTCTGGATGCGGCACCCCGACCACACCGGCGACACCCTGAAGCTCACCGTCGACCTGCCCCCGGGGTGGGTGTGGTCGGGGCCGCCTCCTCCGCCCGAGCACCCGCTCGACCGCGACGTCGCCGGCCGCTGGCGGATCTCGCAGGGGTGACGGGCCGGCGGCCTAGGGGAAGAAGACCCGCCGGATGGCGGTCGGCAGCGGAAGCGGCCGGTCACCGTTGAGCCCGAACGACACCGGGCTCTGGGCGATCCGGAACCAGGCGCCGGTCGAGGGCCGGAACGTGGCCACGTCGGTCGAGCCGTTTCCGTCGTAGTCTCCGGGCACCGGGATGTCGCCGCTCTGGCCCAGGAAGACAGCCGAAGCGCCGCTGCGGTACCAGCCGCCGACGGACGGCCGGAAGACGGACACGTCGGTCGTACCGCTGCCGTCGTAGTCGCCGGGCACCGGGATGTCGCCCGACAGGCCGAAGAACACTGTGCTCTGGCCCTGGACGTACCACCCACCGACCGACGGGCGGAAGACGCCCACGTTGGCGATGCCGTTGCCGTCGTAGTCGCCCGGCACCGGGATGTCGCCCGAGAGACCGAAGAACACCGGCGCCTGGCCCTGCACGTACCAACCACCCACCGACGGCCGGAACACCGCTAGGTCGCAGCGGCCGTCGCCGTTGTAGTCGGCGGGCACGGGGGCGTCACCTGACAGGCCGAAGAACACCGTGGGCTGGCCCTGCACGTACCAACCGCCGCCCGAGGGCCGGAAGACGGCCACGTCGGTGTCACCGTCGCCGTCGTAGTCGCACGGCACCGGGAGGTCGGCGCCGAGGCCCAGGTACACCGCGGCCTGGCCCTGCACCAGCCACTGGCCGGACGAGGGTCGGAAGACCGACAGGTCGGTGGAGGCGTTGCCCGCGAAGTCGGCGGGGGGAACCGGCGGGCCGGCCACGGTCCAGTCCCGGGACTCGGAGAGGAGGCCGGTCGGATCGCTGCGGACCAGCGTCGTCGGGTCCTGGACCGCGACCCGGAGCGTGTGGGAGCCCTGTCCCAGGGCGTCGAAGCTCACCGTGTAGCTGTCGGCACTACTCACCTCCACTCCGTCGAGGAACCACTCGACCGAGAGGCTGTGCGACGCGGGCGTCAGGTGGGACACCGAGAAGAGCTGCGACCCGCCGGCCACGAACGCAACGATGGTGTTGGCGGGGGCCGTGGAGTCGATGGGGGACACGAAGCTGTAGGTGCGCTTGACCAGCTGCTCGTTGTTGACCTGCTCGAACGGCGGCCCCAGGGCGCGCATCTTGCTGTTGAAGGTCGGCCGGTAGACCCCCGCGTCGCAGTAGGCGGAGCCCCCGTAGAGACCGGGCACCCCGGCTGCGGTCGAGGTTGTCGGGATCGGCGTGGCCGGGTCGATCCAGTGGTTCCACTTGATGGTGGGACGTGTCGTCGCCCGGGTGGCGTTGACCGCGGAGGGCTCACCCGGCAGGCAGTTGGGGTTGTCGGGCCCGGCCCCGTACTCGTCGGTCAGAAGCCCGAAGCTGTGGCCCAGCTCGTGCAGGACCAGCTCGATGACGGAGCTGTTGGTCGACCCCACCGCCACCTGGCCGCCCGAGCCCCCGTATTCGGGGTCGTTGACGACCACCACGACCAGCTCCGACTGGGCGGGGGTGAGGTTGGCGTCGATCACGTTCAGCACGCTCACGGTGTCGACGCAGATCAGGCGCTGGATGCCGGAGCAGTTGTAGGCGGCGTCGAAGGCGGTATCGACGAACACCGCCGGGCTGCGCTCGGGGTGGTCGGCGCCGGACTGATTGCTGACGACGTCGATCCGGTGGACGTTGTAGTAGGTCGAGTAGGAGTCGAAGGGCGCCTGGGCGAACATGCCGGCGAAGGCGTCGTCGACGTCGGCGTGGTACGTCGACATCTGAGCGGCCGTGTACCCGTCGCCCACGAACGCGATGTCGACCCGGTTGGTGGGCGGGCCGTTGTCGACGATCGTGGTCGTCGGCTCGGCGTCGGCCGCCCCGGTGGTCGCCGACAGGGTGGCCGCCACCAGGGCTGCGACCATCAGGCCGAGAAGACGATGCCGGCCCACTCGCCTAGCCAACGGGGATCGACCCCAGCAACTGGGGGGCGGAGCCGCTTCCGGCGGCCGATGGACGGTAGATGTCGACGCCGGTGACCTCGGGGTCGGCGGGGACGCGGACGCGCACCTCGCCCCGGGCCAGATGGAGGACCTGGCCGCTGAGGGCGCCGGTCTCGTCGGGGAACTCGGCTCGCACCAACGTGGGGTCGGGGACGGTCGTGGCCCACCGGGCCCTCCCGTCGGTGGACACGGCCACGACGAGGAGCCGGTCGGGCGCCACCTCGAACGAGCGTTCCCGCTGGAGGGCGGAGCGGCCCACCTGGCGGTCCTTGAGGGCCACACCCGTCTCGGAGGGCGAGGGGGCGGCCAGGGTGGGGGGGCCGGTTCCGTCCCCCCGGGTGATGGCGACCAGCAGCTCGTGGAAGCTGTCGCCGGGCCCGACGAGCTCGCCCGCGGGGATGCCCTGGGATGCCAGCGATTCCTTGAACCGGGCCTGGTTTCCCGCCTGCTGGGCGGACGAGGGGCTCAGGCCGACCAGGTCCCGGGTGGCCGCCTCGGGGTGGCGCGGGCTCGACGGGCCGGCGACCGATTGGCCGGCCACGACGGCCACGGCCAGCACGCCGAGCACCATGATCCGCCGGGCCGAGGCGGCGAGAATCCTCGCCCGCCAGCTACCACCATGTTGTCGCACGCGCCTCTTCCGCCCCTACCGTGACGCCCCGTCGTAGGTAAGGTTGTATGGCCAAATCGGCCCTGCGTCAAGGGGCCGCTCCGGCGGCGCCGGGCCGGTTCGGCGGTGTGTCTAGTGGGCGCCGCGGCAGCGGAAGACGGCGGGCAGGGTCAAGAAGAGGATCTTGACGTCGAGCCACAGGCTCCAGTTCTCCAGGTAATGCCGGTCGAGCTCGACCCGGTCCTGGCCGGTCACGTTGCTTCGGCCCTGGACCTGCCACCACCCGGTGATCCCCGGTCGCACGTTCAGGTAGAGGGGGGCAATTTCGCCGTAGGTCTCCAGCTCGTCGGGCACGACCGGCCGGGGTCCGACCATGCTCATGTCCCCCCGCAGCACGTTGATCAGCTGGGGCAGCTCGTCGAGGCTGGCGCGGCGGATGACGCGGCCCACGTTGGTCAGCCTCCGGTCGAGCTCCGGCGGCACCTTGAAGTTGTAGGACGTGTAGGTCGTCTGCAGCCCCGTGTCCCGGATGAGCATGGCTTCGGCGTCGGCGACCATCGTGCGTACCTTCAGAATCGTGAAGACCCGACCGTGCCGCCCGATGCGACGCTGCCGGAAGAACGCGGGGCCGGGTGACGTCGCCCGGACGACGACTGCGAGGGCGACCAGCAGGGGTGCGGTGACAACGAGGAGGACGGCGGCCAGCACCACATCCAGCGTGCGCTTCAACAGCCGCGATCCTCGTCCTGTCGAGAGGTCGCGGACCGCCTTCCCGACCGGAGGGACACTGAGCCTCACCGCCATGCCCGGTCAGGGTAGACGACCGGGATCGCCTTCCCGAACATCGCTCCGCCGGTAGAGAAGGTCGGCCTCGACGATCCGGCCGGACTCCCGCCGGACGTCGAGCGGACGCACCAGGGCCCAACCCAGTTGGCCCAGGGCGTCGTGCACCGAGGAGAACGGCGGCTGCCCGGCGTAGAGCGGCTGGAACGCGACCTCGATCAGCAGGGCGTCGACTTGACCGAGCGTCACCTCCGCTCCCCGCACCACTTCGAGCTCCGAGCCCTGGACGTCGACCTTGAGCAGGGCCGGGCGGTCGATCGTGGTGCTCGCCAGCACCGTGTCGAGCCTCCGCAACGGCACCGTGATCGGCGGGAGGGGCCGGGCCCACGCCTCGGCGCCGGCTCCCTCGGCAACGCCGAACGCCGACGACGACAGGCTGTTCTCGAAGGGGAAGAACCGGGTCGTGCCGTCGGAGGCGCCCACCGCGCAGGCGTGGACGTCGACCTGACCCGTTTGGCCGATCCTCGCCTCGATGCCGCGGGCCACGTCGGGAAGGGGCTCGAAGGCCAAGACGTGGGCGGCGGGCCAGACGCCGAGGCAGGCCCGGGTGAACTGGCCGGCATTGGCCCCCACGTCGATGACCGTGACAAAGCTCCAACCGTCGTCGGCGAGGCCCCGCACGAGCCGGAAGGAGGCGAGGGAGAAAGGCCGCCACTTCCGCAGCGCCCTGATCCCCCCGCGGGTGAGGACGGTCTCGGCGAGCCGGTGGAGCTGCTCGCCCCGGGCCACGATTCCCATGTGCGATCGGCCGCGTCAGCGGTCGGCGTTCGCCCTGACCGGCACATCCCGAAACGTAGCAGCGCACACCGCACGCCGGGTGAGCGCCGGCGCGGCCTGGCGCCTGTGCGTTCCTACCCCCGTCTCCGGGCCGTAGCGTGGCGCCCCGTGCGGGTAGCCATCCTCTGGAAGCAGATGTCCGGGCACTCCCGGGCCAGCTTCGTGGCCCTCCGGGACGCGGGCGCGGACCTCACCCTGGTGCATCGCGCCGCGACGGCCGACGCCCCCTATGATGACAGCCGCCTCGATCTCGGCGTCGAGACCTCGAGGTGGTCGACCGAAGCCGACGAGGCCGCGATCCGCGACCAGGTGGAGCGCTTCGCGCCGGACACCCTCCTCGTCTGCTCCTGGGATGTGGGGGCCTACCGGCGGGTATCGCGCGCGATGAAGGGCCGCACGCTGCGCATCCTGTGCATGGACAACTCCTGGCTGGGCACGGCCAAGCAGTGGGGCGGGCGCCTCGTCTCGCCCGCCGTGATCCGCCCCTCCTACGACGTGGCCTTTCTCCCCGGTGAGCGCCAGGCCGTCTTCGCCCGCCGGCTCGGCTTCGGCGACGACCGCATCCTGTGGGGGTTCTACACCTGCGACCATCCCCTCTTCTCGGCCATCGGCGGCCACGGCCGGGCCGGGCTGGCGCCCGCCTTCGTGTTCGCCGGCCGCCTGGTGGCCGCCAAGGGCGCCGACGTGCTGGCCGAGGCCTACCGCCGCTACCGGAGCACGGCTGCCGACCCGTGGCCGCTCATTCTCTGCGGGACGGGCCCTCTGGCCGGTGCCTTCGCCGGGCTCGACGGCGTGGACGCGCTCGGTTTCGTCCAGCCCGAGGAGATTCCGGCCGTCTTCGCCCGCTCCGGCTGCCTGGTCCTGCCCAGCCGTTTCGAGCCGTGGGGGGTCGTGATCCACGAGGCGGCCAGCGCCGGCCTGGCCGTGGTGTGCTCCACCGCCTGCGGCGCGTCGACCCGGCTGGTGCTCGACGGCTACAACGGCGCGGTCGTCGGGGTCGGCGACCCTGCCGCCCTTGCCGCGGCCATGTCGTGGGTGGCGGCGGCCGGCACGGACGGCGCCGCCCTCAGCCGGCGCAGCACCGAGCTGGCCCGCCAGTTCACGCCCGCCCGGTGGGCCGAGTACCTGCTCGAGCGGATCCCCGCCCAGCGTCGCCGGCTCGGCCTCGACCCCTCCTAGGCCTTCGACGAGGTGCGGATCGCGGTCAACACGCTTTCGGTGACGGAGCACAACGAGGGGATCCGCACCATGGTCACCGGGCTGGTCGGCGCCCTCGTGCGGAACGACCCGGTCAACCGCTACCGGCTGATCTGCAGCCAGGCCAACCACCCGCTGTTCGCCCCCCTGGCGGAGGGCGGGCGGATGGACACGACCATCCTCGAGGAGCGCCGGCGCCGACCGCTGGTGCGCATCGTCCACGACCAGGTCACCGTTCCCCGGATCGTCCACCGCGAGGCCGATCTCCTCCTTACCCCCTCGACCGTCGGCAGCCTCTTCGCGACCGTGCCGCAGGTGGTGATCATGGTCGCCCACCTCGCCCTCCCGTCGGTGCGGGTGGACGCCGGCGGGGAGCGCCTGTCCCCGTGGCACCGGGTCTATTACGGGCCCCTGATGCGCCTCTCCCACCGCCGGGTGGACGCGGTGGTGGCCATCTCCGAGTTCCTCGCCCGCCGGCTGGTGGCCGACACCGGCCTCCCGGCCGGGAAGGTGCACGCCATCCCGTGCGGCGCCGACCCGGTGCCACCCCGGCCGGTCGACCCGGACCCGACCTCGGGCGTCCCGTACGCCCTGTTCGTCAGCACCCTCTACCCCTACAAGAACGCCGAGAGCCTGGTGCGGGCCCTGGCCCTGGCCCGTCCCCGCCTGGTGGGGGGCTTGCGAGCGGTCATCGTGGGTCGCGACCCCGACGGGCGCCAGATCCCGGCTCTGCGGCGGCTGGCCCAGGAGCTCGGGGTCGACGACGCAGTGGTGCTCACCGGCAAGGTCGACGACGACGAGCTCGAGCGCCTCTATGGGGGGGCGTCGGCCGTGGTGTTCCCGTCGCGCGCCGAGGGCTTCGGCTTCGCCGCCCTGGAGGCGATGGCCCGGGGCATTCCGGTGGTCGCCGCCGACCGCACGTCGCTCCCCGAGGTCGTCGGCCACGCCGGACTGCTCTTCGACCCCGATCGCCCCGACACCCTGGCCGAGGCGCTCGTCCGCATCGTCGGGGAGGACGACCTGCGGGCCGGCCTCGTCGACGCCGGGCGGGCCCGGGCCGCGGAGCTGACCTGGGACCGGGCGGCGCGATCGTTCATCGAGCTGTTCGGCCGGCTGGTGCCCGGCTGAAGGCGAAGCCTTCGCCATCCGGACCCTCACCGTCCGGAGTCGGGCCCACCTGGCATCATGGTCGGGTCGCAATACGGAGAAGAGGTCTGGGGATGAAGAAGGCGCGTCGGCTGGCAGGACTCTTGGGGGCCGTCGTGGCCATGGTGCTCGTCCCGGCGGGGCCGGCCTCGGCGAACGTCGGGGTGAGCGGTTCGCTCACGCTGCCCGTAGCGGTAGCGGTCGGCCAGACCGGCGTGGCCGGCTCGTTCTCGGTCACCAACACCAACACCCCGCCCAACAACGCCGAGTCGAACGTCCTGACCCAGCTGCGGTTGGTGCCGTCCTGCGGCACGACGCCCACCGTTGCCAACCTCTGCAGCACTCCCGACCCGGGGGTGTTCTCGATCAGCCCGACGGCCACCGGGGACGCGGCCACCTCCTGCGCCGGCCGCACGTTCGACGTCTCGGCCCCGGATGCGATCGGCGCGGTGGTCTTCACCGTCCAGGGAGCCCCGGTGGCGGTGCCCCCTCCGGGCATGAACAACGTGTGCAGGGTCAACTTCACGTTCAGCGTGCTGAAGCAGCCCACCATCGACTCCTCACCCGTCGTCGCCGGCGTCCAGACCCGCGCCAACCTCCTGGCCACCATGACGGGCCAGACCAGCCTCCTCGTCGTCAGCTCCCGGCCGACGCTCGAGTACACCGTGGTGAAGGCGCAGCCCACGCTCGCCACGCAGGCCTCGAAGAACATCCCGGCCGGCACCATCTCCGATACCGCGACCCTTACCGGCGTGGCCGGCATCGCCACGCCCACCGGCACGGTCGCGTTCTCCGTCTACGGGCCCGGGAACACCTCCTGCACGGGCGCTCCGATAAGCACGTCGACCAACCCGCTGACCGGCGGCGTCGCCACCTCCAACGCCTTCCCGGCCCCGGCGCCCGGCACCTACCGATTCATCGCCACCTACAACGGTGACAGCAACTACAACTCGGTGGCGGGGTTGTGCAACGCCCTGAACGAGAGCGTCGTGGTCGGCGGGCCGCGTGCGGTCGTCGACTTCGACGGTGACGGCGACACCGACCGCTCGGTGTTCCGTAACGGCGCCTGGTTCGCCCAGGGCCAGGCCACCGGGTTCCTGGGGATGGCCGGTGACATCCCGGTGCCGGCCGACTACGACGGTGATGGCGACTCCGACCGGGCCGTGTACCGAAACGGCACGTGGTTCGTCGACGGCCAGGCGACGGTGTTCCTCGGCTTGGCGACCGACACTGCCGTGCCGGGCGACTACGACGGCGACGGCGACGCCGACCGCGCCGTCTACCGGCCGTCGAACGGGGGCTGGTTCGTCGAAGGCCAGGCCACCGTGTTCTTCGGCCTGTCCGGTGACATCCCGGTGCCGGGCGACTACGACGGCGACGGAGACACCGACCGGGCCGTCTTCCGGCCGTCGGTCGGGGGCTGGTACGTCGACGGTGGTCCCACGGTGTTCCACGGTCTCAACGGCGACATCCCCGTCCCCGGCGACTACAACGGCGACGGACTGACCGACCGGGCCGTCTGGAAGCCCTCGGTGGGCGGGTGGTATGTCCAGGGTCTCCCCACCGTCTTCCTCGGCCTCAACGGCGACGTCCCCGTGCCTGGCGACTACAACGGCAACGGGCAGACCGAGCGCGGCATCTGGCGACCCCCGGTCGGGGGCTGGTACGTCGAGGGCCAGGGCACGGTCTTCCTCGGTCTCAACGGCGACATCCCACTGCCCCTGCCCCAGGCCATCTACCGGGCGTTCTTCTAGGCCGGGCCGGGCCCGGGCATGACACCGGGTCGGGTAGCTCATTGACGACCATCGGGCGCTGTGGGACAGTCGATCCAGGCGCTAGGTACATGGGAGTGGGCAGGCATTGAGAAGGTCTGAACGCTCCGTCGTCGCGCTGAGCTTGCTCGTCGTCATCGCCCTTGCCCTCGGCGGGGGCACGTCAGGGGCCCAGACCGCCCCTCCCGCACCGGCCGCTCCCGAGCAGGTGCTGGTCGGGGAGACATCGGGTACCGAGGTCCTTGAGCAGCACCCGGAGCTGGTCGCCGCCATCGCCCAGCGCAACGACCGGTCGGAGGCGGAGACGGCCTCGTTGCTCGCCGACGAGGGCACCTGGGTGCAGAAGGACGGCGTCGTCTTCTTCGCCGAGCCGACTCCCGAGACGGACCGGGCGGCCGGCCCCGAGGGGGCCCCGCCGGCGCCGGGCCCGTTCCCGTACGGAGAGACCTTCACCCTCCACAGCCGGCCCGGCTCGAACCGCACGATCTACCTCGACTTCAACGGTCACACCATCTCCGGCACGTTCTGGCCGGCCGACGACGGGGGGCCGTACTACGCCATCCCGTTCGATACCAACGGGGTCCCGGGCACGTTCAGCAACTCGGAGATGGACGCCGTGCAGTACATCTGGCAGCGGGTGGCAGAGGACTACGCGCCGTTTGATGTCGACGTGACCACCCAGGAGCCGGCCTTCGCCACCATCGACCGATCCGGGCCGGGGGACCAGGTCTACGGCACCCGGGCCCTGATCACCGACGCACCGGCGACCGACGTCACCACCGCCAGCACGACCGGCGTGGCCGTGTTCAACGCCTTCGACCGCACCACGAACCACGCCACCTACCAACCGGCGTGGATCTTCGCCCCCGGCCTGTCCGACGTCCCCCGGTGGATCGCCGAGATCGTCTCCCACGAGGTCGGGCACAACCTCGGGCTCTCGCACGACGGCCAGGGCGGCACCGAGTACTACTCCGGCCACGACATGTGGGCGCCGATCATGGGCGCTGGCTTCAGCCGCCCGGTCGTGCAGTGGAGCAAGGGCGAGTACACCGGCGCCAGCCAGACCGAGGACGACTTCGCGGTCATGGCCATCCACGGAGCCGTGGCGCGGGTCGACGACCACACCAACGCCGCCGGCACGGCCTCCCCGTTGATCACCGGCAGCGCCGCCGGCGTGATCACCCCGGCCACGCCGCTCGACGCCGACCTTTTCGAGTGGGTGGCGCCGAGCACCCAGACCGCTACCTTCACCGCCGTCCCTGCGCCCAACGGCCCCAACCTCGACATCCTGCTGCGGCTGTTCTCGTCGACGCTCGTGGAGCTCGCCACCAGCAACCCCCCGGCCGCCTTTGTCAGCGCCGAGTTGGCGTCGGGCCTGAACGCCTCGATCTCCCACGCCGTCACCGCCGGCGCCACCTACTACGTCCAGGTCGGCCCGACCGGCCACGGCACCGCCGCCACCGGATACGCGGCGTACGGGAGCCTGGGCCAGTACACCCTGACCGCCCCTCCCGGCGCCGGTCCCGACCCCGCCCCGGTGGCCGACTTCGACGGCGACGGCGACACCGACGTCTCGGTGTTCCGGCCCTCCAATGGGGGCTGGTATGTCAACGGGCAGGCCACCGTGTTCCACGGCCTCAACGGCGACATCCCCGTCACCGGCGACTACGACGGTGACGGCGACGCCGACCGGGCCGTGTTCCGGCCCCCGGTCGGCGGCTGGTACGTGCCGGGCCAGGCACCCGTGTTCCACGGCCTCAACGGCGACGTTCCGGTGCCCGCCGACTACGACGGCGACGGTGACACCGACATCGCCATCTACCGACCGTCGACCGGCGGCTGGCACGTGCTGGGCCAGCCGGTCGTCTACCACGGCCTGTCCACCGACATCGGTGTGCCCGCCGACCACGACGGCGACGGCGACGCCGACATCGCCGTCTACCGCCCCTCCACTGGCGGCTGGCACGTGCTCGGCCAGCCGGTCGTCTACCACGGCCTGTCCACCGACGTCCCCGTTCCCAACGACTACGACGGCGACGGTGACGCCGACAAGACCGTGTTCCGGCCCGGCGCCGGCCAGTGGCTGGTCGTCGGTCAGCCGGCGGTCGCCTTCGGCCTCAACGACGACGTCCCGGTGCCCGGCGACTACGACAACGGCGGGGCCACCGACCGCGCCGTCTACCGCCCGTCGACCAACGGCTGGTTCGTCGACAACGGCCAGCTCCCTGTGTTCTTCGGCCTCGCCGGCGACATCCCGGTCGCCAAGCGCCCCGGCGCGGCCTGACCCGGACGCCGGTCGGCCGGTAGCCATCAGCAATGGCGACGTCCGAAGGCGCCAACCACGTGGTCTCGGCCGGGCCTCTTGGCCAAACACATCGCCTGTCCGGAGCTCCGGTTCGTCGTCGGTAGCATCCGGGGGTGGGCCTCGACCGTCGTGAGCTGCACGCTGGTGGCTACACCCGCAACGACGGGGCAGTCGAGTTCTACACCCGCGTGCACGCCCTGCTCTCCCCGACGTCGGTCATCCTCGAATTCGGGGCCGGACGGGGGGCGGTGGTGGAGGACCCGGTGGCGATCCGCCGGCACCTGGCCGACCTCAGGGCGCCTCAGCGCCGCGTCGTCGGTGTCGACATCGACCCGGTGGTGACGACCAACCCCCTTCTCGACGAGGCCCATGTGGTCGACGGGTGGGCGCTCCCTTTTCCCGACCGCACGTTCGACGCGGTCGTCTCCGTATCCGCCCTCGAGCACGTCCGGGACGCGGCACCGGTCGCGGCGGAGCTTGATCGAGTCCTGAAGCCGGGGGGCTGGATCTGCGCCGTCACACCGAACCGTCACGGCTACATCGCGGTCGGCGCCCGGCTGGTGCCCAACCGGTGGCACTCGGCGGTGGTCGGCCGGCTGCAGCCCGGTCGTGAGGCCCGTGACGTCTTCCCGACGGCCTACAGGATGAACTCGGGAAAGGCGTTGGGCCGCCTCTTTCCCAGCTCCCGATTCGATCACTTCACCTACGGGTTCAACGTCGACCCTGTGTACTTCCAGCGCAGCCGCCCGCTGGCGTCGATCGTGGGCTACCTCGGGCCGCTCGTGCCGGAGCGGTTGGCTCCGGTGCTCATGGTCTTCATCCGCAAGCACGAGCCGGCGTGAGCAGGCCCGGCTTGTCCTCGATGTGTCGGTAGCGGGCCGCCCGACCGATGCGGATCGTTTTACACGATTTCGGTGGTTACGACTTCCCGACGGAGCTCAGTCGCGAGCTGGCTCACCGGGGCCATGACGTGCTGCATCTCTACTGTTCCGACATCGCGGCCCGGGTTGCTCCCGACCACAGTGGCGACGACCAGAGCGGGCTCCGCATCGAAGGCCTGACGATCGGGCGGCCGTTCGAGAAGTACACGCTCCACCGCCGGTTCGGCGATGAGTTGGCCTACGGACGCCTGGCTGCGGCCAGGGTGGAGGAGTTCGACCCCCGGGTCGTCCTGTCGGCCAACGCCCCCTTGCTGAGCCAGCGCCTGCTCATGGGCGAGGCCCGGCGGCACCGCCGGCGCTTCGTGTACTGGTGGCAGGACTCGTACGGCATCGGCATGCGCGAGGTCGTCCGCCGGAGGGCGGCGGGCCTGGCCCCGGTGGCGGCCTGGCCGTTCGAGGCGCTCGAACGACGGATGCTGCGGGCGAGCGACCACGTGGTCGCCATCTCCGAAGGACTCGGGGCCCACGCCCGGGGCTGGAAGGTCGACCCCGGTCGCATCGAGGTCATCGGCAACTGGGCCCCGGTGCACGAGAGGGGGCCCGAGGAGTCCGAGAACACCTGGAAGAAGGCCATCGGCCTCGCCGGCCGGCCCCTGGTGCTCTACGCCGGCACCCTCGGCCTCAAGCACGATCCTGAGCTGCTGGCAGCCCTGGCCCTCGCCCTGGACGGCACCGATGCCCGGGTCGCGGTGGTATCCCAGGGGCCGGGCCGGGACCTGTTGGAGACGCGCCGGGGTGGCGGCGGTCTCGAGAACCTGATCCTGCTCGACTACCAGCCCCACGAGGTGGTGGGCGAGATGCTGGGTGCCGCCGACGTGCTCGTGGCCATCCTGGAGTCCGGCGCGGCCACCTTCTCTGTACCCTCCAAGGTGTATGCCTACATGGCCGCCGGGCGTGCCGTCGTAGCGTCGATCCCGGCCGACAACCAGGCGGCGGAGGTGCTCGGGGCGGCCGGGGCCGGCGTCTGCGTGAGTCCCGGGGACGCGGAAGGGTTCGTCGCCGCGGTCGTCGACCTGCTGGGGGATCCGGATCGACGTCGGCTGATGGGAGAAAGCGGGCGGGCGTACGCCCTCCGTCACTTCGCGCCGGAACCCATCGCCGACCGCTTCGAGCGCGTGCTGGCCGGGCCCCGGGGCTCAGGGCACGGACCCGGCCCGGTCGGTGTGGCGTCGGCGACGATGCGGCGGATCTGGTCCCACCCCGAGAACCGTCACCGGCGGGCTCGCGCCCTCGCGGTCTACGGGGCGTGGCAGGTGTGGGAGCGGACGGTCCGGCGGCCCTGGACCGTGCGCCTCACCCCCAACCGGCGCATCCGCTGTCATCCCCACAGCACGATCGGGTCGTCGGTGCTCTACTACGGGCTGCCGGACCCGATGGAGATGAGTTTCCTGCTCCGCCTCCTGTCGGCCGGCGACCTCTTCGTCGACATCGGCGCCAACCTCGGCATCTACACGGTCCTGGCGTCCTCAGTGCCGGGGGTGCGGGTCCTGTCCCTCGAGCCGTCGACGGCCTCGTTCGCCCGTCTTCGTGAGAACATCGAGCTCAACGGCATCGGCAGCCAGGTCACCGCCCTGCAGGTGGCGGCCGGAAACCGGTGTGGCCAGGCCCGGCTGTCCACCGCCGCGGACGCCATGAACGGCCTGGTCGCGACCGACGACGTCGGGTCGAGCGAGACGGTGGACATCACGACCGTCGACCGGCTGCTCGACGACCTCGACCAAACGCCGGTGGCGGCGATGAAGATCGACGTCGAGGGTTTCGAGCCCGACGTGCTGGAGGGCGCGGGGGCGATGATCGGGCGCGATCGGCCCGCTCTGGTGGTCGAGGTCAACGATCCCGAGTGGGTGGCCTCGTTCGCCGCTCGGAACGGATACACCTGCGTCGAGTACCACCCGGAAGGCCACACACTGTCGCCCGCGTCCGTCCGTGCTTACGACGGGCGCAACGCCCTTCTCGTCGCCGACCTCGATGAAACCGCCCGACGACTCCAGCGCTGACAGCGGCGCCGGTCCCGGCGCCCCGCCCCCGGGGGGCCCGGGGCCACCTGGGACCGGGCCAGAACCCTCCTGGTGCCCGTCGGCCTCGGCGTGCTCGGCGGGGGGGTCGCGGCCGGCGGCATCGCCAGCCTCCGGGGCCTCGGCGCGGCGCGAGCCACGGCCGGGCCCCGCTGGTGGGGCTCCCCCTGATGGTTGGGGCACCGCTCGCCGGTGCCGCCGCCGGCCCCCCGCGGGTTCGCCTACGGCCTAGCCGTCGCCACCTGGGCCGGAGCGGCCATCTGGTGGTGGCAGTTCGAGAGGGCCCTGCGCGACCCGGGTCGTCCCGACGACCTGGTCCTCGACCAGCAGTTGGTCTGAGATGCCCACCCGCCCGGCGCCGGAGGACGCTGAGAACAACGACGACGCCAGGGCGAGAAGTGCGGCGATGTACAGCCAGAGGTAGCGATCCCAGAGGATGTTCTGGAACAGCGCGGCGACGAGGTACCCGACGTAGCCGGCGGCGAGGCCGGCGAGCAGCGCGTGTTCCCCGCCCACGCGGGCGGGCCCGGCCCGGATGCCCCTCCTGGCCGCCTTCAGCACCGACCCCACCACGACCACCAGGCCGAGGAACCCGAGCGGGCCTGACGCGCCCAGCACCTGGAGGTAGACGTTGTGCGCCTCCTGGGCGAACTCGAAGCCCTCTCCTGTCAGCGGGTGACGTTCGTAACGGTCGATGCTGCTGGAGAGCAGGTCGATGCGCGAGGCGTCGCTCCCGGATGTCGACCCGTCGCCGAAGAGCCGGGCGAGACCGGTGTCGGCCGGGAGGTGCACCACGCCGGCGAGCACGGCCAATCCGAAGATCGCGGCCACCGCCCCCGCCCGGACGGCGAGCTGCACCCGCAACGTCATCAACGCGACCGTGGGGACCACGACGAAGAAGCCGAGCAGGGCCGCGCGCGACCCGCAGGCCACCAGGGCCACGACCAGGGGCAGGAGCGCCAACATGCACAAGCGGCGGGCGACGGACCGACCGCCCAGGGCGAAGCCGACGGCGATGGCGGCGCCCAGGAGGCACACGATGCCGAGGTGGTTCGGATGGGTGGACAACCCGAGGGGTCGCCCCACGATGCTCGGGCTGAACGTCAACGCCCAGAGCGAGCTGACGACCGCTCCACCCAGCCACAGTGCGCAGAACCGGCGCACCCGGGCGGGATCCGGTTCCCACAGCCGCATGGCGACGATGGACCCGGCGGCGGCGAAGACGAACTTGGCCACCTCGACCAGGCTGGCTTCCGGGCGGACGGCGAACAGGGTCCCGACGAGACCCCCGGCGGCGATCATGGCCAGGCCGACCAGAACGCCGTCGCCGGACCGTCTGAGAGACCGGCGCCGCAGGGCGATCGTGGGGAGCATGGCCACCACCGCCACCAGGAGGAACAGGTCGCTGAGCGCCACCGAGCTCGAGAGCCGCACCCCGTTGAACGGCGCGGTGAACGCGACCGCACCCCATGCCAACCCGGCGATGTCTGCGCCGCGCGCCGTCACCGCGGCGGCGACGCATCCCACGATCGCGATCACCGCCGCCACGGCCGCCACCCGCGGCTCGACCACGACGAGGACGCCGACGACCACCGCCAGCCCGACCCCGACCGCCGTGCCCGGCGTGCCGACCGGCGTGCCGAACGCCGTCACGGGGCCGGCGCCGTCCCTCCGACCGCCAGGGCCTTGTCGACCCCCCGCAAAGAGTTGTCGTCGTAGTGCTCGCAGAACCAGGCGTAGGCCGAGCGGACGCCATCCTCCAGACTCACGCTCGGCTCCCAGCCCAGGTTCCGCAGCTTGGTGATGTCGAGGACCTTCCGCGGCATGCCGTCGGGCTTGGTGGTGTCGAACGTCAGCCGGGCGGCCGGGTGCACCACGTCCCTGATCAGCTCGGCCAGGGCCAGGATGCTCAGGTCGTCGCCGGTGCCGACGTTGACGTGGCCGCCTTCGTCGTAGCGGTCCATGAGGAGGAGGCAGGCGTCGGCGAGGTCGTCGACGTGCAGGAACTCCCGCATCGCCCGGCCCGTGCCCCAGATCTCGACCTCGGGCCGGCCCTCGAGCCTGGCCTCGTGGAACTTGCGGATCAGCGCCGGCAGGACGTGGCTGGACGTGAGGTCGAAGTTGTCGTTCGGCCCGTAGAGGTTGGTCGGCATGGCCGAGATGAAGTTGCAGCCGTACTGGCGGCGGTAGGCGTCACACAGCTTGATCCCGGCGATCTTGGCCAGCGCGTAGCCCTCGTTGGTCGGCTCCAACGGACCGGAGAGGAGCTCGCTCTCGACGATCGGCTGACTGGCGAGCCGGGGGTAGATGCACGAGCTGCCGAGGTAGAGCAGCTTGCGGACGCCGTGCAGGTGGGAGGCGTGCACGACGGTGCCGTGGATCATCATGTTGTCGTACAGGAACTCGGCCGGCCGGGTGCTGTTGGCCATGATCCCGCCGACCGTCCCCGCGACCAGGAACACGAGCTCCGGCCGGTTGGCCCGGAACCAGTAGTTGACGGCCGCCTGGTCGCGCAGGTCGAGCTGGTCGCGGCGGGCCAGAAGCAGGTTGGTGTACCCGTCGGCCCGCAACCGGCGCACGATGGCCGAGCCGACGAGCCCCCGATGGCCGGCGACGAAGATGAGCGCATCGGGATCGAAGTTCAGCACGGCTGGTCCTCCAGGGTCGCAAGGGTCGGGCCCGCCGGGCGGGCATGGGACGCGGCCAGCGAGACGAGCGCCGCCACGTACAGCCACAGGTAGCGCTGCGACAGGTTGTTCTGGAAGCCGCTGGCCACGAGGTAGCCGGCGTAGCCGGCGGTCAGGCCGGCGAGGAGGGCCCGGTCGTCGCCCGGGAGACGGAGGCGCAGCCGACCGAGGCCGGCGGTGAGGATCGATCCGGCCGCCACCACCAAACCGATGAGGCCGAGAGGGCCCGCTGCCACCAGCACCTGCAGGTAGATGTTGTGGGCGTCGCCGGCCCGCGTGAATCCCTCACCGGTCAGCGGATTGCTCCTCACCCGGTCGACGCTACGGGCCAGGTGCTCCATGCGGCCGGCGTCGCTCTCGATGGTGGACCGGTCACCCATGACGCGCCCCAGTCCGGTGTCGGTGGACGGGTGGACGACGCCGACGACGACGGCCAGGCTCAGCAGCACGGCCGCGATGGTGGCTCGCAGCGCCAACCGCAGGTTCGAGGACAGGGCGGCGACGGTCGGCACCATGACGCAGGCGCCGATCACGGCCGCCCGCGATCCCGAGGCGGCCAGGCCCAGGAGCAGGATCCCGACCGCCACCAGGGCGCCCCGGCGCCTGACACGCGACGGTGCGAGAACCAACCCGAGGGCCGGTCCCGCAGCCAGGAGACAGGTGAGGCCCAGGTTGTTCGGATGCGAGGCCAGCCCCAGGGGGCGGGACGCCACCGTCGTGCTGAAGGTGATCGCCCACAGGGCGCTCACCACGGCGCCTGCCACCCAGGTGGCACAGAACCACCGGAGCCGGCGCCCGCTGGGAGCCCACAGGATCAGGGCTGCGATCGAGCCGGCGGTGGTGAACACGAACCTGGCCACACCGGGGATGTCGGGCCCGTACGGACCCGCCACCAGCGAGCCGACCAGCCCGCCGAGGGCAATGGCCGCCAGGCCCGCCAGCACCGGCCCGTAGGGCCGCGCCGCGATCCCGTCGGGCGCCGGCCCCCGGGCGACCAGGGTGGCGGCGACGGCCACCACCAGCAGCACATCGCCCAGGGACATGTACTTCGACAGCCGGAGCCCGTTCATCGGGGCGGTGAAGGCGGTGGCCGCCCAGCACCAGGACACGATCCGCCGGGCCGGGGGGCCGAGACCACCTGAGAGGTGCTGGTCGCCCGTTCGACCCCTGGAGATACCCGTGAACATCATCAGCCACGTTCAGCCCTCGGGCGGCGGCCTGCGCAGCGACACCCGATGGCCGGTGGCGTCGGGTCCGCCCGGGCCCACGCGGGGCCGCTCCGGGCTCGGGCGCCGGGTCGCGGCCGGACCGGACCGGGTCGCGGTCTGGCGAGCGGTGCCGACGACGTCGATCCCACCTCGTGTCCGTTCGAGGAGCGGGGACCGCAGGGGTGACGCGACGGGGTCCGCCTCGGGCCCGGACGCACCCGGGCCGTCCGCGGCCAGCGCCGCCACCGACGCGGTCACCTCGGCCAGTGCCGCGGACAGCGATCTCTCCGACTCGTCCAGCTTGTCGAGCTTGCGGTTGAGCGCCTGCAGCTCGTACTCGGACTGGGCGACCGACTCGGCCACGACCTCGAGGAGCGGCTGGAGCTCCTCGTGCAGCGTCACCCGGAAGGCCTTGCGGTTGGCCGCGTCGCGCCGGCTGAGCTCGGCCGGCAGTCCCGCGTTGGCGGCTGCGGCGGTGGCGGCGGCGATGGACTTGTGCAGACCGGCGACGCTCTCCTCCTGGGCGAGCTTCACCTCCTCCAGATCGCGCCGCAGGTCGTCGATCACGGCGGCCACGTCGTTCTTCAGGTCGGCCGCCTGGCGGCGCAGGGCCTTGCGGGCGGCCGTGTCGACCAGGATCCGGAGGGAGTCGGCGTCGAGCCCCGTCTCGGCGGCGCGGCTTTCGAGGAGGGTGGCGACCAGGGCCTGCTCCTTGGCCAGCGCGCCCCGGAGGCCATGGACCTCCAGGCGGAGCGTGTCGAACGCGTTCTGGAACCACCGGAAGGCCTGGGTGCCGGAGTCGGCGGAGACGGCCGGCGCCTGGTCGGCGACGGTCGACCCGGCGACCGGAGGCGACCCGGCGACCGGAGGCGACCCGGCGACGGCAGGCGACCCGGCGACGGCAGGCGACCCGGCGACCGCAGGCGCGGCCACCGGCGGCGGGGCGAGAGGCGCGGCGACCAGGGGCGCGGCGACGAGCGGCGCGGCGTCCCGGGTCGGGCCTTCCGGGCGGTCGCTCGTCGTCGCCCGGTGGTGATGGGGCTCGTGGGCGGCGCCGTTCGACCCCGACGGGGGGATGAGGAACTGGTCCGGCGGGGGCGCCTTCACGAGGAGGACCTGCGGGCCCAGGGCCCACACCGATGGGCACGCTTCGAACCGGCCCCGGCAGACGACGCCGCACTCCTCGCAATGGCAGGAGTCGGAGCCGGCCCGCATGGGGTGATCGCAACCCTCGCTTATCTGCGAACCGAAATCGCGACACAACCCCATGCCGTCTCGATTCTACCGTCGGAATCCCGGCCCGACCCCTCGCAGCCGCACCGGTGCCCCGCCGTCAGCCGTCTTGGCCGTCGAGAAGCTCGGAAAGCGCCGATTGGCGGCGGTCGAGCGCCGACCACGGGCCGTCGTCGCCGTCGTCGATCTTGAGCATCCGGCGCTCGACCCGTTGCGCCCGCGGCACCGTCGGCCTGCCGAACCCGACCCGCCCGGCGGCGGTCTCGTCGACGACGGCGGTGACCAGGACGGGGGGAGCGGGGCCGGCGGTGGGGGGCGCGGACGCGCCAGCGGGGGCGGCCAGCAGCCCGGCCAGGTCGGAGCGCAGTCCCTCCAGGGCGAGCTCGTGGGCGACGGCCTGGCGCTCGACGGTCTGGTCGCGCGTGACCAGGGCGGTCCGGAGCCGGGCGATGGCCTCCCGCAACTCCTCCGCAGTGGCGCCCGCCTCGGCCCGGAGGCGCTCCGCATCGCTCCGCCCGGCGTTCACCTCGGCCATCTGGGCGTCGACCGCGGACCTGACCTCCACGGCGACCAGGCCCGGCAGCGCCGCTTCGAGCGATCCGGCCAGCTCGGCGCGGATCTCGGCCAGCGCGCTCTTCTCCTGCTCGAGGGCCCGCAGGTGGGCGGCGGCCCGCTCGTCCATCGCCTGCTCCCGGACGGCCAGGGACTCCATCATCTTCTCGAACGAGCGCTGCAGGGTCTCCCGCATGACATCGGAGTCGGCGCGGAGCCGGCTGGCCATCTCCTGGGCGGGGGCCCGCCGTTCCGTGGTGTAGCGCTCCATGGCCGTGCGCACGGCGCCTTCGACCATGGCCGGCAGGACACCGACGACCGACTGGGCGACCTGATCCCGGCTGCCCTCGAGCAGGGCGGCCAGGGCGGTCCGCTCCTCCTCGAGGGCCCGGAGGTGGGCCGCACCCCGGTCGTCGATCTCCTGGTCCCGCCGGTAGAGGGCCTCCAGCATCCGTTCCGACGACTCCTGGATCGCACCACCCATGGCCTCCGTGTCGGCCTTCACACGCTCAACCCGGTCGACGGACTCGGACAGGGCCGTCGCCTCCGCCTCCATGGCCGCCCGGACCGCGCCTGCCACCATCCCGGGGACGGCCTCGGTGACCCACGCCGCCAGCCGGTCGTGGCGGCCGGCGACGTCGGCCTCGGACAGCGACCGGGCCAACCGGTCCTGGTCGCGGACCACGTCGGCCAGCACCGCCCGGTCGTCGTCGAGGGCCCGCAGGCGGGTGGTGACCCGGTCGTCGATCTCCTGGGCCCGCCGGGTGAGCGCGTCGAGCAGCTTCTCGAACGACCGCTGGCGGGCCTCCACGATGGGGTCGTGCGGGCCTCGCAGCCGCGGCCCCTCCCGCTCGCCTGGCTCCCGGGGCGGGGGATCGGGCGGGCGGGCGGATCCTGCGGCCCGCACCGCGTCGGCCACCATGCCCGGCAGCACGGCTGCGATCGACCGCCGCAGCTCGTCGGGAAGCGTGGCCCGGTCGTAGTCGAGCGCCTGCATGTGGGCCGCGGCCCGGTCGTCGACCTCCCGCGCCCGGGCGGCCAATTCTGCCGCCTTCCGCTGGAACGACCGCTCGAAGAGCTCCCTCATCGACTCCGCGCCGACGCTCTCCAGGACCGGCTCGGGCCCTTCATCGGGCCGGGTCACCGGCTGATCACGGCGCCGCCAGCGGTACGTCGGCCCACAGGTCCACGGTACCGCCCCGTCCTGCTACCAGCGAGGGGACCGTTGGCGTCGCGGGGGTGCGGCGCGGACGCGGCCGGTCAGGCGCTCAGGAGGACCGCCGTGGCGAGGGCCATCAGCACCAGGTTCCTGACCACGGTGCCGGACCCGATGGGGGCGTCGCCCACCTTCCCGAAGCAGTGGCACGGCGGCCGGCGGCCCCGCCGCAGGTTTAGCACCACCAGGCAGGTGAAGAGCGCCAGCAGGAACAGCCCGGCTGCGGCCCCGGCGACGACCGTCGGCCGCCACAGCACCGCCCCTGCGACCGCCAGCTCGGCGACCGGCAGGAGCCCGGCCACCGGACCGGCCATGCCCGGCGGCACCCCCAGCCCCTCGGCGGCGGTGGCCACGCCCCGGCGGTCGAGAAGCTTGCCCACCGCGGCAACGCCGAAGACGGCGGCCAGGGCCAGCCGGCCGATGGTGGTCAGCGTCGACGGGTCCACGGCGCCATTGTGCCAACGAGCAGGGCCGGCCCCGACCTCGGCCCGGCCGCCCCTTACCGACGGCAGGCCGACAGCGAGGCCAGACCGAGTAGTACTTCAGACCGAGTAGTACTTCCGGTACCAGGCGACGAAGCGGTCGATCCCCAGCTCGATCGGCGTGGCCGGGGAGAACCCCACGTCTCGCACCAGGTTTTCGACATCGGCGTAGGTGGCCGGCACGTCGCCCGGCTGCATGGGCAGGAGGTTGAGCTCGGCCGTGAGGCCCAGCGCCTTCTCGATGGCCCCGACGAGGTCCATGAGCTCCACCGGGCTGTTGTTGCCGATGTTGTAGAGCTTGTAGGGGGCGTTGCTGCTCGCCGGGTCGGGGGCGTCGCTGGTCCAGGTGCCATCCGGGGCCGCCACCCGGTCGAGCACCCGCACCACGCCCTCCACGACGTCGTCGATGTAGGTGAAGTCGCGCCGCATCTTCCCCTGGTTGAACACGTCGATGGGCCGGCCCTCGAGGATCGCCCGGGTGAAGAGGAAGGCGGCCATGTCGGGCCGGCCCCACGGGCCGTAGACGGTGAAGAACCGCAACCCCGTCGTCGGGACGCCGTACAGGTGGCTGTAGCTGTGGGCCATCAGCTCGTTGGCCTTCTTGGTGGCGGCGTACAGGCTCACCGGGTGGTCGACGTTGTGGTGCACCGAGAAGGGCATGGCGGTGTTGGCCCCGTACACCGAGCTCGACGAGGCGAACACCAGGTGCTCGCTGCCCCGGTGGCGGCAGGCCTCGAGGATGTTGAGGGTGCCGGTGATGTTCGAGTCGATGTAGGCGTGGGGGTTGGTCAGCGAGTAGCGCACGCCGGCCTGGGCGGCCAGGTGCACGACCCGGTCGGGCGACCGGTCGAACGCCCCGTCGACGGCCGCCGCGTCGGCCAGCTCGCCCCGCACCATCTCGAAGCCGTCCCGGCCCTCCAGCCGGGCCAGGCGGGCCTCCTTGAGGGTGGGGTCGTAGTAGTCGTTGAGGTTGTCGAAGCCGACCACCTCGTCCCCCCGGTCGAGCAGGGCGGCGCTGACGTGCGAGCCGATGAAACCGGCCGCGCCGGTGACGAGGACCCTCACGCCGCAGAACCTAATGGGGTTCGTGGGATGTCTAGGCCGACCGAGCGGGCTTACGAGTGCCGGTAGAGGATCATCCCTGCGCCGACGGTGGCGTTGGTGGCCTCGTCGATGAGGATGAAGCTCCCCGTGGCCCGGCTGCGGTGGTAGTCGTCGTACATGAGGGGGGCGGTGGTGCGCATGAGGATGCGCCCGACCTGGTTGAGCCCGAGGTCGGTAGCCGCCTCGTCCCGGTGCAGGGTGGTCACGTCGAGCCGGTAGCGCAGGTCACGCACCACCGCCCGCACCGACCGGGTGGTGTGCTTGAGGCCGTAGCGGGTGCCGGGCGTGAGGGGCTTGTCGGCCATCCAGCACACCATGGCGTCGATGTCCTGGCTGATCTCGGGCTGGTTGCCGGGCCGGCAGATCATGTCGCCGCGCGACACGTCGATGTCGCCGGTGAGGCGGATCGACACCGACATGGGCGGGAACGCCTCGTCGACCGGCCCGTCGAAGGTGTCGATTCCGGCGATGGTGGTGGTCATCCCCGAGGGCTGGACGATCACCTCGTCGCCGGGGCGGAACACGCCCCCCGCCACCTGCCCGGCGTAGGCCCGGTAGTCGTGGTGCTCCTCCGACAGCGGCCGCACCACGTACTGCACCGGAAAGCGGGCGTCGACCAGGTTGCGGTCGGACGCGATGTGCAGCTCCTCGAGGTGCACCAGCAGGGGCAGGCCTCGGTACCACGGCATGTTCTCCGACCGGTCGACGATGTTGTCGCCCTGGAGGGCGCACACCGGGAAGAAGCTCAGGTCGGGGATCTCCAGGCGGGTGGCGAAGGCCCGGAACTCGTCGCGGATGGCCTCGTAGACGCCCTGGTCCCAGTCGACCAGGTCCATCTTGTTCACACAGACGGCGATATGGGGCACCCGCAGCAGGGTGGCCAGGAAGGCGTGCCGGTGGGACTGCTCCAGGAGGCCCTTGCGGGCGTCGACCAGCACCAGGGCCACGTCGGCGGTGGACGCCCCCGTGACCATGTTGCGGGTGTACTGCACGTGGCCCGGGGTGTCGGCCAGGATGAACTTGCGGCGGGCGGTGGTGAAATAGCGGTAGGCCACGTCGATGGTGATGCCCTGCTCGCGCTCGGCCCGCAGGCCGTCGGTGAGCAGGGCCAGGTTCATGTAGTCGTAGCCCCGCTGGGTGCTCGACCGCTCCACCGACTCGAGCGTGTCCTCGAGGATCTGCTTCGAGTCGTACAGCAGGCGCCCGATGAGGGTGCTCTTTCCGTCGTCGACGGACCCGGCCGTGGCCACCCGCACCAGATCCATCACCGCGCTGCACCCCGGAGGCCGCCCATCAGAAATACCCTTCCTTCTTGCGGTCCTCCATGGCGGCCTCGGAGAACTTGTCGTCGGCCCGGGTGGCGCCCCGCTCGGTGATGCGGGTGGCCGTCACCTCGACGATCACCTCGGCCACGGTCGACGCCGACGACAGCACCGCCCCGGTGCAGCTCATGTCGCCCACGGTGCGGAAGCGCACCATCATCTCGGCCGGCTCCTCGTGGGGGAGGGGCTCGACGTAGGGGCCGACGGCCAGCAGCATCCCGTCGCGGGGCACGACCATCCGGTGGTGGGCGAAGTAGATCGACGGCAGCTCGAGGTTCTCCTTCTGGATGTACTGCCACACGTCGAGCTCGGTCCAGTTGGAGATGGGGAAGGCCCGGATGTGCTCGCCCTTGTGCACCCGCCCGTTGTACAGCGACCACAGCTCGGGCCGCTGGTTCTTGGGGTCCCACTGCCCGAAGTCGTCCCGGAACGAGAACACCCGCTCCTTGGCCCGGGCTTTGTCCTCGTCGCGGCGGGCGCCGCCGAAACAGGCGTCGAAGCCGTGCTCGGCGATGGCGTCGAGCAGGGTGACGGTCTGCAGCCGGTTGCGCGACGCCAGCGGCCCTCCCACCTCCGTCGCCCGGCCCTTGTCGATCGACTCCTGGACGCTGGCCACGATGAGCCGCTCGCCGAGCTCGGCCACCCTCCGGTCGCGGAACTCGAGGGCCTCGGGGAAGTTGTGGCCGGTGTCGATGTGCATCACCGGGAAGGGGAACTTGGCCGGCCGGAAGGCCTTCTCGGCCAGGCGCAGCAGCACCAGGGAGTCCTTGCCCCCGCTGAAGAGCAGCACCGGGCGTTCGAGCTCGGCCGCCACCTCCCGCATGATGAACACGGCCTCCGACTCGAGGGCGTCGAGGTGGGACAGCTCGTAGGGATGGAGGATCGTGCGCGTCATCTGGGGAGCGCCTGCCAGACGGTGTCCACCGACTCTCCCACGCTCTGGGTGTGCGTGGGCACGACCAGCTCGGGCTGCAGCGGGGGCTCGTAGGGAGCGTCGACCCCGGTGAGCCCGTGGAGGGCACCCTCGCGCTGCCGGGCGTACAGCCCCTTGACGTCGCGCCCGCTGCGCACCACGAGCGGGGCACTGACGAGCACCTCGAAGAACCGCCCCCCGTGGGCGGCCCGCACCTCGTCGCGGGTGGCGCGGTAGGGCGACACCAGGGCACAGATCACCACCACACCGTGACGGCTGAGGAGGTTGGCGACGAAGCCGACCCGGCGGACGTTGACGTCGCGGTCGGCCCGGCTGAAGCTCAGCTCCGGACTCAGGGCAGCTCGCACCTCGTCACCGTCGAGCACTTCCACCGGGAACCCGGCGCCGGCCAACCTGGCGGCCAGGCCGGTGGCGATGGTGGTCTTGCCCGCGCAGGGCAGCCCCGTGAGCCACACCGTCAGCCCCTCGCCGAGGCGGCGCCGGCACACAGAGGACCGGTCGCCGGTCGTCGCGTCAGGGAGGCTCGAGCTGTGGATCATGGGTTCCATCCCTGCCCGTCGCCTCCCCTCGTGGACTCGAATCGGCCGCCGTTGCCGGCACCAGCCATTGTGGCCGAACGAGCGTGGGACGGCGATCTGCAGGCACCCGAGTCGACGGGTCGCCTCCGGCCCGAGGCAAGGGACATCGTCGGTCCGGGCGCCGCCCGGGGCCGACCGTGCGGGGGAACATCCATCCCCCGGGGGCGGCCCGACGCCGCCCCTCAGCGGAGACCCTCCGCCGTCGGGCGCTACGCTTCTGGGACACTGCGAGGCGGCGGAGGCGAATGAGCATGGACACCGGGCCACCGCGGCCCACCCCACGGCAGCACATAGACGGAGCTTCGGGACGCAATCCCGAGAGATCGGTCTGGCGCCTGGTCGAGTCCCGTCGGGGTCTCTTCCAGGCTGGGATCGACTGTGTCACCTGGGCCGCCGCCCTCTGCTTCGCCACCCTGCTGCGCTACGACTTCGGGATCGGCCGCATCGAGTACGACGGGCTGGCGATCCTCGTCCCAGCGGCGGTCATCGTCCAGACCATCGCCGGCGTGCGATTCGGCATCTACACCGGGCGGTGGCGCTTCGGCAGCTTCGAAGAGGTGATCTCGCTGGTCAAGGCGGTCACCGTCACGTCCCTCGTCGTGGCTGCCTTCAACCCCCTCTGGGACCCGAGGCTGGTACCTCTCAGCGTGCCGTTCGTGGCCGGCGTGATCGCCCTCGTCCTCATGTCGGGCCTGCGCTACGCCTGGCGTCTGATCGTCGAGAGTCGCCGGCGGCCCACCGGCGACGGCTGTCGCCGCATGATCGTGTTCGGCGCGGGCGAGGGCGCGGCCCAGGTGATCCCCCAGCTGCTGCGCAACCCGGACTCGGTGTACCTCCCGGTGGCCCTGATCGACGACGACCCGCTCAAGCGCAACCTGCGGATCATGGGCGTCCCCGTCGTCGGCGGCCGGTCCCGGCTGGTGGAGGCGGCCAAGGAGGCCGACGCCGACACGCTGCTCATCGCCGTGCCCAGCGCAGGGGCTGAGCTCGTCACCGAGTTGAGCGAGCTGGGGCGGGTAGCGGGGCTCACGGTCAAGGTGCTCCCGTCGGTGCACGAGCTGTTCCAGGGCCAGGTCGACGTCGCCGACATCCGCGACGTCACCACCGCCGACCTCCTGGGGCGCCACGAGATCGAGACCGACCTCGACGCCATCGCCGGCTACCTCAGGGGCCGCCGGGTGCTGGTCACCGGCGCAGGGGGG
>Ga0136617_10000430_pt1 | contig 34908 bp, 32 predicted proteins | sample AntDrymUQ3222106_2_FD_129672 | JGI IMG/M metagenome (GOLD analysis project Ga0136617, IMG submission 129672) | Polar desert sand microbial communities from Dry Valleys, Antarctica - metaG UQ322 (21.06) | ecosystem: Environmental > Terrestrial > Soil > Desert | place: Antarctica: Dry Valley... | reverse complement strand
GACAAGCTGACCGTCAAGATCCCCTGGTGGGACGGGCGCGAACTCAGCTACAGCTTCCCGGCCGCATGAACCGAGACGCGAAAAGCAGGGTCGAATGAACGCACCGGAAATCCAGGTTAGCGTGTGCGCAGACCGGTGAAGACCATCCTCATGCCAGACACTTCCAGCACGCACGAGTCCGACGGATCCAGCCAGACCCCGCCCGGCGCCGCCGATCCGCCCGCGACAGAGGGGTCGAGCCGGACCCTGATCGACGCCGCCACCACCGCGACGACGGTGGCGGGCGATCCGCCGCCCGATCCGCCCGCGCCCGAGGGGTCGAGCCGGACCCTGATCGCCGCCGCCACCACCGCGACGACGGTGGCGGGCGATCCGCCCCCCGCGCCGCGGCCGACCAGCCGGGAGGAGCGCGCATTTCGCCTGCGGGCCGGCGAGACGGTGGCCGACGGCATCCGCCGCGCCGCTGGCGGCCAGCTGGCCGACAGCTCGGAGGCGCTGGCAGGTGTCGTGCACCGCGAGGAGCTTGGCGAGGCAATCCACGGCACGCGCAAGTCGGTCAAGCGGATGCGCGCCGCGCTGCGGCTGTCGCGCGACACGATTGGCGCTGCCACCTACGAGCACGAGAACGCCGCGCTGCGGACGATCGCGGGGCGCCTCTCCGGCGCGCGCGACGCGCAGGTCCTGATCGAGACGCTCCGCGCGCTCGAGCAGCGCGCGGGAGACGAGCTCTCGCCGCAGACGACGCAGCGGCTGCACGCGCGGCTGGAGGACGACCACACGCGCGAGATCGCCGCCATGGCCGACGACGGCGACCTTGCCGTGGCGACCCGCCGCGCCCTGGAGGAGGCGCGTGCGCGTACCGAGCAGTGGAGCTTCGAGAAGCCCGGCTTCGGGGCCGTCAAGCCGGGGCTGCGGCGGGTCTACGGTCGCGGCCGCAAGGGCCTGCGCGCAGCCTGCGAGGATCCCACCGCGGAGAACCTCCACGAGGTGCGCAAGCGTGTGAAGGACCTCTGGCACGCCTCCGAGCTCCTGCACGCGGCGCACCCGAAGCGGATGAAGCGCCTCGCGCGCGACTTACACGAGCTGTCCGGCCTGCTCGGCGACCACCACGACCTCAGCGTCTTGCGCGACTACGCCGAGGTCAACCCGCAGCTGTTCACCGACATGACCGCGCGCGCGACGCTGCTCGCCGTCCTCGACCGCCGCAGCGACGCGCTGCAACGACGCGCCCTCAAGCTCGGGCGACAGCTCTACAAGCGCCCGCCCAAGCGCTTCGTCAAGGACGTGGCGCGTGGCTGGGACAAGCGCGTCGGCTCCGTGGCGCACCGCCCGCCCGCGGGCTGACGCCGGCGGCGACGCCGCGGGCGTCGGCGCCTACGCGCGCAGGAGCGCTGACTTCGCGCGGGGCGCAAGGGCGCCGCCGAGCAGCGCGGCGAGCGGCTCGGGCTGACCGCGCAGGCCTGCGTCGAAGGTCTGGCAGACAGAGCAGTCGCGCAGGTGGCCCCGGATCTTCTTTGCGCGCAGCGACCGCCCATCGCCGCCCGACAGTGTGCGCCGCACGGCGCCACAGTCCATCTGCCGGCCCTCCTGGAGGGACTGCAGCGCGCGGCGACCCTCGTAGACGCTCTGCTTCGCCGCAGCGTCGCTGATCCCCAGCACGGCGCCCAGCTCGGCGAATTCCAGCCCGCCCAGCTCGTGCATCACCAGGGCGCAGCGCTGCTGATCGGTCAGCTCGCGCAGGTCGCTTCCGAGCTGGCGCAGCCGATCGCGCGACTCCGTGATTGCGTCCAAGCGCGTGTCGCCGACGCCGGCCGCCTCGTACAGCTCGCCGTCGCTGCGCCGGGCGCGGATCAGCGAGATCGACTCGTTGTGGGCGATGCGATACAGCCAGGGGCGCAGCGCGATCGCGCGGGTCTCCCCGGGCAGGGCGCTCAGGGCCCGGACCATCGTGTTCTGCAGCGCGTCGGCGGCGTCATGCGCGTTGCCGACGATCGACTGGCAGTAGCGCACGAGGGCCTGCTGGTGGCGCTCGAAGATCATCGCGAACGCCGGCTGGCTGCCGCCGGCGGCCAGACGCGCGAGGCGCGCGTCGGGCAGCCGGCGCAGCATCGCCGCGGGCACGGCGAGCGTTGACGAGCTACGCGGGCGTCGGGTGTTCGTCGCTTCGATGCACGCGTAATCGGCCAGGCGCGCAGCGCCCGCAGCCCGGCGCTAGATCGTCCGTCCAGCATCCGGCCAGCCGCGGCCGATAGCTCCTTACGCCGCGCTGCGGAGGTCGTTGTCGTAGCGACATGTGCGTCACCACCACTTCCCCTGCGCCGATCCGGCGCGCCGCCGGCCAGGCCGGGTTCACGATCGTCGAAGTGATGGTCGCCGCGGTCGTGCTCATTGTAGGGCTGTTCGGTGTCGTGGCGCTGCTCGACGGTTCGACGACCGCCACGGCGACGGCCAACCAGCGCGTGGCGGCGACGAACGTCACGCGCGAGCTGCTCGAGACGGCGCGCGGCCTGGACTACGACGAGTTGGCGCCCGCCCTGCTGGATCCGGGCCTGGTGGCGCACGGCCTGGGCGAGGGCACGCCGCTGACGATCGAGCGCCGCGGCGTCACGTACACGGTGACGAGCACCGTCTGCACGTACGACGCCCCGGCCGACGGGCTCGCCGCGCCCGCACCGTCGAACGTCTGCACTCCGCAACCGGCCGGCGCCGCCGGCGACTCCAACGGCGACGACTTTCGGCGGGTGACGTTCGAGGTGTCCTGGAGCGACCGCTCCGCCAACGCGCGGTCGGTCGACCAGAGCGAGCTGATCGTCAACCCCACCGGCGGCCTGGGCCCCCGCCTCACCGGCATCTCGCCGCTGACGCAGACGCTCACGGGGAACGTCTCCTCCGCCGCCGTGACGTACACGACGACGCCCGCCGCGGCGGTGCACTGGCACGCCGACGACGGCCAGAGCGAGGGCAACGCGATCGGGCCGACAGGCTCGCCGCAGGTCTGGCGGGTCGAGTGGCCGATCGGCGACTCCGGCAGCGGCAGCGAGGTGCTCGACGGCGCCTACCAGATCATCGCCCAGCCGTTCGACGATCGCGGCGTCGCCGGCGACGCGAAGCTCACCACAGTCGTGATCAATCGGCGCAAGCCCTACGCGCCGCCCTCGCTGGCAGGGGGCCACGACACGCGCGACGGCCACTGGGTCGACCTGTCGTGGGAGCTGAACTCCGAGCGCGACATCCTCGGCTACCGCGTCCACTGGGCCGGGATGGACGGCGCCGCGGGCAACGGCGACGACAACCAGGTCTGTCCCGCCGCCGCCGCACCGGCGATGCTCAGCCCCACGACGTCGAGCTGCACCGACCCCAGCCCGCCCTCCACCGGCGCGCTGGGCTACTACGTCGTGGCGCTCGCCCGCGACGGCTCCGGCGCGCTGGAGGACGGCGACGCCACGTCGCTGACGATCAGCGCCGCCGGCTCGCAGCCCGCCGCACCCGACGGACCGCTCACGGCCACGACGGAGGCGAACCTGCCCGCGCTGAGCTGGAACGCGCCGCAGAACGGGAGCCCGATCTTCTACCGCATCTACCGCGACGGGACGCAGCTCGCCGACCGCTACGACCGCACCGCGGGCACCGCCGCGGCATGGTCCGACGACGATCCCGACGGCGGCTCACACCAGTACTGGGTCAGCGTCGTCAACAGCCACTACAACGAGTCCGAGCTGCTCGGCCCGGTGTCGTGGCCGCCATGAGCCTGCGCGACGAACAAGGCGTCTCCCTGCCCGAGCTGCTGATGGGGATCACGATCTCGCTGGTGATCCTGGCGGCGACGCTCGCGGCGTTCAACACGTTCTACGGCAACGCGCGCGACCAGGACGAGCGCTTCGACACGGCCGAGACCGCCCGCAACGCGCTCGACAACGAGGCGCGCCAGCTGCGCAACCTCGCCAAGCGCCTGAACAACACCGCCGTCATCGACACCGTCGCCGCGTACGACCTGATCTTCCAGACCTCCGACCCGTCGCGCAGGTGCGCTACTGCCTGGACACGGCGACGCCGCCCGCATCCGCCGAGCGCGGGCGTCTGTGGATGGCCGAGCAGTCGCTGGCGGGCGACGCCGCCGCACCGGTGTCCGCGACGATGCGCGGCGGCTGCCCGGGCGCGGGCTGGACGCGGGTGGCCGTCGTCGCCGACCACGTCACCAACCGCCTCGGCGGCCAGGATCGTCCGCTGTTCGCATATACCTGCACGGATCGCACGAGCGCGTGCACCTCCAGCGGCGCCACGTACGACCAGATCCTCGGGATCGCCGCCCAGACCATCGTCGACACGCAGCCCGGCGCCGGCGCCATCGAGCTGAAGGTCGCCTCCGCCGTGCACCTGCGTAACCAGAACCAGGCGCCGAACGCGCAGTTCGTCACGACCGCGACGGGTGGGCGGACGGTGCTGCTCAATGCCTCGGGCTCGAGCGACTACGAGGGCCGCATCTTCTCGATGTACTGGTTCAAGGGGACGATGCCGACGTCGATCGCCTGCGACCAGCCGACGGTGACGATCGGCGACGCCGGCCAGCGGATCCTCTGGGGCGGGACGCTGATCGGTGACGGCGTCACCCTGAGCCACGCCTTCCCCGCCGGCGACGGCAACGCGGGGACGGCGAAGAACATCGGCCTCGTGGCCTGCGATCCGGGCGACCGCTACGGCACGGCCGGCATCGCCCCAGGCCCAGCGATCGCCGTGACCATCCCGAGCGGAGCCTGACAATGACACGCGACCACCTGCGTGACGAGAACGGCTGGGTGCTCGTGAGCGCCATGATGCTGCTGGCCGTGATGCTCATCATCGCGCTGGCGGTCGCCTCGCTCACCGACACCGGCCAGCAGCGCTCACAGGAGCAGCGCGAGCGCGAGACATCGCTGAACATCGCCGAGGGCGTGCTCTACAGCCAGGGCTTCGCTCTCGCCCTGGACTGGCCCGGCAACGCCGCCGCCGCGGTCGGCGTGCCGGTCAGCTGCGACCACACGAGCACCGCCGCGATGTGCCCGAACCCGGCGACGATCGCCGCCGCCACCTCGGACACGCCCGCCGCCGCGAACTTCACCAACGCCGATGCGCAGTCCGGCGTGACCTGGACGACGCGGATCCGCGACAACGGCGGGCCGCTCGCCGCCGCCTTCGTCGCCGCGCAGGCCGAGGCCGCGCAGTCGGGCACCCACGTGCAGACGGGCACGAGCTATTCCTGCGACGCGGGCTGCCGCTGGGACGCCAACGGCGACAAGCAGCTGTGGGTCGACGCCCGCGCCCTCGTGCGCGGGCGGCCGCGTCACGTCGTCGCGCTCATGAAGATCGAGCGCGTGCTGGAGGCGACGCCCGAGACGGCCGTGACCGCCGGCGGGATCAACATCGCCAACAACGGCAACAAGATCATGATCTACGCCAACGGCTCCCAGGTCGTCGTGCGCTGCAACATCTCCGCCTTCGGCTGCGCGCTGTACAAGTCCGGCCAGATCCAGCCGCCGCCGGCCACGGTCAACGCGCCACCGCTGATGACCACGTCACAGCTGGCGCGCTTCAAGCAGCGCGCGATCACCGACGGGCGCTACTTCGCCGGCTGCCCGGGCAACGACATCTCCGGCGCCGTCGTCTGGGTCGAGCACTGCAACAGCGGCCAGCTCAGCAACTCGGTCGCCACGACGCCCTGCAGTCCGGCGGCGCCGGCGAGCCCCGGCGGCGGCGGCAACGGGCTGTCGCAGGCGTGCGTCAACCAGTACGACCGGCCCGGGATCCTGATCTGGCACTGCGGCCGGATGAGCATGTCGGGCTCGTGGACCTTCGTCGGCATCGTCTACGGCGTCAACAACTCCGACGGCACCTGCTCGAGCTTTTCGCCGGTGGGCGATGGCACCTGCTCGGGCAACGCCAACGCGCCCGAGAACATCGTCTCGATGAGCGGCGGGTTCGGCGTCTGGGGGGCGCTCGCGGTCGACGGCATGGGGTGCGTGCGCGCCGGCTCCAACGGGATCCAGGTCCAATACGACCCCAACGTCTTCGGATCGGTGGCCTCCTACGGGACGGTCGGCCTGGTGCAGAACACCTGGCGCGAGCTGCCGCCGACCTGAGCGCGACCGCACCGAGGGTGTGAGCACTCGAACCCTGGGGCGGCTGGCGCGCGCCGCGCCGGTCGCAGAGGATGGCGCCATGCTGCGCTCCCTCCTCCCCGCCGTGCTGACCGCCGCCTGCCTTGTCCTGCCCGCCGGCGCGGCGGCACAAGGCATCGTCGTCGCCGCCGACCCCGCCGCCGAGCAGATCACCGCCCTCGACGGGACGATCGTCTGGGTCAGCGGGAGGTTCGGCAGCCAGCGCCTCGTGCAGCGCACGCCCGACGGCACGATCGCGCCGGTCAAGGGCGCGCCGCGGTCACGCTCCTACCGCTCGATCGACCTCGGCAGGGACAGCGACGGCAAGCTGCGCCTGACCTACCTGCGCTGCGACACGGGCTCGTCGTGCAAGTCGCTGTGGGACGACCTCGACGGCCGGCGCGCGACATTTCGCAACCTCGAGGCGCCCAGGTGCAAGGTCAACACCGCCGTCTCGCAATGGCGCACGCGCGTCGCCTACGGCCTGTTCTGCACGGGCTCTGCGGCCAACCGGAAGCTGACCGGGCTCTACACGAAGAACGGCTCGCGCAAGGCCGTCCGTCTGCCGCGCCCGAAGGACGCCGTGCGGTTCGGCGTCAGGGTGATCGAGTCCGTCGACCTGCGCGGCGAGCGCGTCGTCGCGGTCGCGGCCGACATCTTCGAGTACTCCTTCTCGCAGACCGTCGCGGGCCGGGACATGCGTTCGTTCCTCGCCGCGGCCTCCGAGGGCGAGAGCGACGAGAACGCGCGCGGCCTGGCGATCCAGAGCGCCTTGACGCACTGGACGCTGACGGACTCCACCCACACCGGCGACCCGGACCGCGCGATCATCTTCCGCCAGACCGGCGACTGCCTGCAGCGCGAGCTGCTCGTCAGCGCGCCCGGCGCGACGCACGCGTTCGCGGCGACCGACGTGGCCGCCGACGGCGGAACGCTCTACCTCGTCAGGCCGGGCGTCGGGATCGTGACGCACACGTTCACGCCCGATCCGACGCTCACGTGCTGACCCGCGATCGCTACAGCCGCCGCCCGCGGTTGTAGTCCGACGCCGCCTCGCGCAGACCCTCCCCCTGCGCGGGGCGCAGCGTCGCCGTCACGTGGCGCCAGTAGCGGCGCGGGTCGTGGCCGGGCAGCACCATCGCGGCGACCGTCCGTGCGGCGTAGGTCAAGGCCGTCAGCACACGCACCGCCCACGCCGCCGCGCGTGTGTGGTGCTTTCGCATGTACAGGTCGCGGTTGCGCGACAGCTCGACGATGCGCCGTTCGGGCACGGCGCCGGTCGAGAGCTGCTCGTGGTGGATCGCAACGGCCTGCGGGACGTAGAGCGTGCGCCAGCCGGCGTCGCGCAGGCGCTTGCAGAAGTCGACCTCGTCGGAGTAGACGAAGAAGTCCGGATCGAACCAGCCGATCTGCTCGGCGGCCTCGCGGCGCACGAGCAGCGCCGCCGACTGCGCCCAGTCGACCTCGCGGGTCGTCTCGCCGCGGCTCTGCACCGTGTAGCGGCGATGCAGGAAGAGCGCGCCGACAAAGGCCGTCAGCGGCGTCGGAAAGCGCCAGGCCGACGGCTGCTGGCGCCCGTCGGGCCGTTGCAGGCGCGCCCCGGCCGCGGCTGCCGCCGGGTCGGCGTCGAGCGCGTCGAGCAGCGTCCGCGTCGCGCCCGGCAGCAACTCGGAGTCCTCGTTGAGCAGCAGGCACAGGCGCCCGCGGGCGCGCTGCAGCAGCGCGGAGTCGTTCTCACCCTTGCCGCGCCGGCGCTCGAGCGCGATGACCTGCGTCGTCGCCGGATGGCGCCGCGCCGCGCTTGCCGACCCGTCGTTGGACGCGTTGTCGAGCACGAGCACCTCGCTCTCGATGCCGAGCGTCGCCTGCTCGCGCGCGATCGCATCCAGGCAGCGCAGCAGCAGCTCGCGCAGCTCGGTGTTGACGACGCAGAAGGAGAGCTCGATCGGCACCGGCGCCACGTTATGGGACGTGTGCTCGGCTACGTTGTGCGCGTGCGCGATCTGCGTCCTGTGGACGTCGCCCTCGGCGAGCTGCGCGACCTCATCTTCGCCTCGAGCAGCCGTCGCTCCCTGCTGGGTCGCCATAGCCTCGACCAGGCGCCCTCTGCGCAGCCGTCGCGCGGCTGCGGCCGACCCTGCTCGCCTATGAGCACGAGCGCGCGCAGACGCCGATCGCCGACGGGCTCGCGAAGCTCGAGAGCATGGCCACGACGCGCTCGCGGTTCTCGTTCGGCTCGGGGGTGCCCGTCGACGGGCAGCGATACATCCACGAGGTGAGCGAGCTGATCTGGATCGCCACGAAGACCGAGCGCGCGCGCCTCGAGGAGACCGCGTCGATCGACCTGAACGACCGTCCGACGCTCGCCTCGCTCGTCGACGGCGTGGTCAGGGATGGTCGACGGTTGGTGATCCTGCGCGACGGCACGCGCGTCGCGGAGCTGCGCGAGCCGCCGCCCGGTGCCGGTTGATCGACATGCGCGGCAAGCGCCAGGTCCTGCGAAACCCCTCGCTGATGGCGTGCGCCGTCGCGGCGTTCGCGGTCTTCGTTCTGTTCGCCGTCAAGACCGACCACGGCGACCGCGCGGCGATCTTCGGGACCTTCGCCGGCCTCTTCCTGCTGGCGCTGCGTCCCTCGCTCAGCTTCTCGCCCGATGGCCTGACCGTTTCCAGCGTGCTGCCACACCGCTACCTCTGGGAGGAGATCACCGACGTCGAGTTCGAGAATCCGCCTCTACGGGACCAGCTCGGCCAGCACCCCGCCGTCGCGCGTGACGAAGATCCGCCGGCCGTCGCGCTGGACGAGCTCGACGAGCGCCTCCAGCGTCGGGGCGGCGGGGGACGTCCAGTGCGACCCGCTGCACGGCAGCGCAGCTGTTGCACTCCTGTCGCAGGGAAGCAGCATCCGCAGCTCATCGAGCAGCTCGATGGCCTTGTCGGCCGCGATCCGGTAGCGCGAGCGCAGCCGCGTGCGCGTCGCCTCGGCGCCCGACCGCTCCAGTTCGTTCACCGCAAGGTACTGCTCGGGCTCGAGGAACACGTCGGCACCGCCGAACGGGATGGGTTCGGTGGAAGCCAACAGGCGGTACAACTCATCGGCGGTCTCGCTGTCCATCGGCCGACCTTGGCCGCGCCGCGGCGGCGGCGATCGTGCGCATCCCGCTCGTGGTCGGGCGCGGTTGCGCTAGGCGTCGCCGTCCTCTTGGGGCTCGGTTGGTGGGAGGATCTGCTCTGCGGGGGCGGGCAGATGCTGCGCCTGAACCTCCGGGGCGGGTCGCACCAACGGGTATGGTCCGTCTTCGCCGGTACCCGCTAGGGCGATGATGGCTGGTTCGAGCGGATGGTCAGGCACGTGCACGCGCGTTGGGAGCAGGAGGAGTTCCGCTCGCGCTCGTAGCCGCTGCGTCGGCCGATCGGCCGACGTGCTCCGACTACGCTCGTGGCGTGCGCGTGGACGTCGTCGACCCCTCCGCCTACACGCCGCCCTACGACCACGCGCTGTGCTCGGCGCTGGCCCGCGCGGGCGCACGGGTTCGCCTGCAGACCAGCCGCTTCGACTACGGGCCGGTGCCCGCGCCCGACGGCTACGTGCGCGTCGAGCGCTTCTATCGTCGCGGCGCTGCCGCGAGCCGCGGCTCCCGGCGGCGCTACGCCGCGAAGCTCGCGCAGCACGTGCCCGACATGCTCGCCTACCGCCGTGCCGCGACCGCGGCGGCCGACGCCGCCGACGTCATCCACTTCCAGTGGCTGACCGTGCAGCAGGTCGACCTGCACCTGCTGCCGCGCGGACGCCCGCTCGTGCTGACCGCACACGACGTGCTGCCGCGTGAGCCGCGTCGCGGCCAGCTCGCCGCGCAGCAGGCGCTGTACGAGCGCGTGGACGCCGTCGTCGTGCATTCCGAACACGGCCGCCGCCGGCTGGTCGACGCGCTCGGGGTGGCGCCGGAGAAGGTGGCGGCGATCGCGCACGGCGCGTTCGAGCACCTCACTCGCGTGGCGGACGAGCAGCCGCTGCCCGCGACCTTGGCCGCCGTCGAGAAGCCCGTGGTGCTGTGCTTCGGCCTGCTGCGCCCGTACAAGGGCATCGACGTGCTGCTCGAGGCCTGGCGCGCCGCCGAGCTCGATGCCGAGCTGTGGATCGTCGGGATGCCGCGCATGGACATCACGGCGCTGCGCGCCGCCGCGCCGCAATCGGTGCGCTGGGTCCCGCGGTTCATCGCCGACCACGAGGTCGCCGCCTACTTCCGCCGCGCCGACCTCGTCGTGCTGCCCTACCGCGAGATCGACCAGTCCGGCGTGCTGTTCACGGCACTGGCGTTCGGGCGGCCGCTGCTGCTCAGCGCCGTCGGCGGGTTTCCCGAGGTTGCGGGCCTCGGTGCGGCCGCGCTCGTCGCGCCCGGCGATCGGCTCGCGCTGGCTCAGCAGCTGCGGCGCCTGATCGGCGACCCTGCCGCCCGCGCTCGCCTCGCGGCGGGCGCCGCCGCCGCCGCGGCCGGCCCGTACTCCTGGGACGCGATCGCGGCGGCCCACCTGGAGCTCTACGGCGCGCTGTGCTGAGCGCTCGCACCCCGCGCCACCGCGCGCGACACAATGGGCGCGTGCTCGTCTGGGAGGTCGTCTTCTGGCTCTGCGCCGCTCTGCTCGTCTACGCGCAGGTCGGCTACCCGCTCGTGCTGGCGGCGCTCGCGCGAGTACCTCGCGCCCGGGCGGCGGTCGCGCCGGCCCCGGCACAGCCGCCGACGGTGTCGCTGATCGTCGCGGCCTACGACGAGGCGGCGGTGATCGCGCGCAAGGTCGCCAACGCGCTGGCGCTGGACTACCCGCGTGACCGGCTCGAGGTCGTGGTGGCCAGCGACGGGTCGACCGACGCCACGGTGCAGGAGGCCCGCCGCGCCGGCGCCGACGTCGTGCTCGACCTTCCCCGCGGCGGCAAGATCCGCGCCCAGGACGCCGCCGTCGCCGCCTCGCGCGGGGAGATCGTCGCCTTCTCGGATGCCAACAGCACGTGGGAGGCCGACGCGCTGCGCACGCTGGTCGCCGCGTTCGGCGATCCGCGCGTCGGCTACGCCTGCGGCCAGGTGCGCTTCCTCAACGACGGCGGCACGAACCAGGAGGGCCTGTACTGGCGCTACGAGATGGCGCTGCGCGCGCTGGAGTCCAGGCTCGGCTCGATCACCGCCGGCAACGGCGCGATCTACGCGACGCGGCGGGGGTCCTACCTCGAGGTCGATCCGATCATGGGCCACGACCTGTCGTTTCCGTTCAACATGGTCAAGCGCGGCTGGCGCGCGGTGTACGTCGCGGCGGCGCGGGCGACGGAGAAGATGGTGCCCTCGATCGAGGGCGAGTTCGCCCGCAAGCGGCGGATGATGAGCCACACGTGGCCGATCGTCCTGCGCGGCGGGCTGCTGTCGCCGCGCGGCTATCCGCCGTTGTACGCGCTGATGATCGCGTCGCACCGCGTGCTGCGTTACGTGGCGCCCTTCCTGCATGTCGGCGCGCTCGTGGCGAGCTTCGTGCTGGGCGCGTCGAGCCCGTTCTACGCGGTCGCGCTGGCGCTGCAGCTCGCGCTGGTCGTCGCCGCCCTGCTGGCCCGCGTCGTGCCACTGCGCCCGCTGCTCGTCGCGCGCTACTACGTCCTGACGACGGCATCGGTCGCCGCCGGGCTGTGGGACTGGCTGCGCCACGGCACCCCCGCGGGTTGGGGGCCGGCGCAGGGCACGCGCTGACGATGCGTCGCGCGTTCGACATTCTCGTGGCGGGAGCCGGGCTGCTGCTCGGCTCGCCCCTGCTCGCCCTCGCCGCCCTCGCGATTCGCCTGGAGTCGCGCGGCGGCGTGATCTACCGCCAGCGCCGTGTGGGCAAGGACGGCCACGAGTTCGACGTGCTCAAGCTGCGCACGATGGTCGCCGGCGCCGAGCACATCGGTGCCGGCCTCGCCGTGAACCACGGGGACGCGCGCATCACCCGCGTCGGCAGGATCCTGCGGCGCACGTCGCTCGACGAGCTGCCCAACCTCGTCAACGTGCTGCGCGGCGAGATGGCGATCGTCGGGCCACGGCCGACGCTGCCCGCACAGGTGGCGCAGTACACCGAGCGCGAACGCGGGCGCCTGGCCGTGCGGCCCGGGATCACCGGATGGGCGCAGGTCAACGGCCGCACGTCGCTGCCCTGGACACAGCGGATCGAGCTTGACCTCTGGTACATCGCGCACCGCTCGCTGCGCCTGGACCTGAAGATCCTGTGGCGCAGCGCGCGTCTGGTGGTGCAGGGCGAGGGGCTCTACAAGGGCGAGACGGGCGGCTGGACGGAGCGGTAGTGCCGCCGGCGGCGGTGACCGCGGCGCGGCGCGGCCGCGCCGCGTCAGCCCTCCGGCGCCGGCTGGATCTGCAACGGCCCGCGACGCCGGTGGACGGACAGGTAGCGCAGCCCGCCCGCGCCCGCCGCGATGCGACGGCGCGTCCCGCGCGCCACGAGGATCGCGCTGCCCGCCGCCAGCTCGTGGGGCTCGCCGTCGATGGCGACGACGCCCTGTCCGTCCAGCACGACCACGAGCACGTCGAGCTCGGCGTTGACGTGCTCGGCGATCTCGTGGCCTGGCGGCCACGCCAGCAGCGTCGCGTTGAGGTCCGCGCTGGCCATCCCCCACAGCGGGCCGAATCCCGCGCGCCCGAGCAGGTCGATGACGCTGGGAACGGCGGACGCGTCGTCGCCGGACACGCGCCCCACGCTAGTGCGCGGAGGCCGCGTGCTGCACGTCGACGAACCGCGCGCGCTCGCGAACTGAACGATCGCGCCGGCACGCCGCCCGCCGTCAGCTGCGCTTCAGGTCGGCCTCCAGATCGTCCAGCGCCTCGCGCACGGCCAGCACGCGCTCCTCCACGGTCGGCCCGGCCGGCCCGCCGTGCTCCAGCGCATCGGCCCGCTCGCGGGCATGCTCGATCGCCCGCGCCTCCTCCAGCGAGTTGATCACGACGCCGATCAGGATGTTGAAGATCAGAAACGCGGCGACGAGCGCGTAGGAGACGAAGTAGAGGATCGTCCAGTCCGACAGCTCGCGTCCGAGCGCCAACTGGTCGGGCAGGTTCTCGAGCGTCAGCGTGACGAACAGCGTCAGCATCGCCTCCCCGATCGTGCCGTACTGCTCGGGCGCGTGGTTCTGGAAGATCGTCCAGCCGACCATGCCGTAGATGAACACGACCAGCAGCGCGAGCACCGTCAGCGACATGACGCCCGGTATCGAGCGGCCGATCGCGATCGTCAGCACGCGCAGGTCCGGCAGCAGGCGGACGACGCGCAGGATCCGAGCCAGCCGCGCGAGCCGCAGCAGCAGCGCGTTCTCGCGCAGCCCGGGCGCCAGCGACGCCACGACGACGACGAAGTCGAAGATGTTCCAGCCGCTGCGAATGAAGTCCTGCGGTCGCGACCCGAACGCGATCAGCCGGATCACGAGCTCGACGACGAAGATCGCCAGGAACACGTCGTTGAGCGTGCGCAGCAGCCCGCCCGCCTCGCGCACGACCGCGGGATAGGTCTCCAGGCCCAGCACCACGGCGTTGGCCAGGATGACCGCGAAGATGAAGATGTTGAACGCCGACGAGTCGGCCAGCTCGGCGCAGCGCCGCACGACCGTCGAGCGGCTGTCGTGGTGCTCGCGCTCGTCGGTCGATGGGCCGTGCCGCATGACGGCGGCAAGCCTAACCGCGCCTAGCGTACGGCTGCCGGCGGCCTACCCCTCGGGATCCACGTCGATCTCGCGCAGCCCGTGCGTGTCGACGTCGTAGACGAAGCCCCGCACGAGGTCGGTGTGCAGCACGAACGGCGAGCGCCGCACGCGCAGGATCGACTGGCGCACGTCGGCGTCGACATCGGTGAAGGATTCGATCGCGAACGCCGGCGCGACGCCGGTGGCCTCCTGCAGCTCGGCTCGAAAGCCGTCGTCGGTCAGCGTCCGCAGGCCGCAGTCGGTGTGGTGGATGAGCATCACCGCGCGCGTCCCCAGCCGCCGCTGGGACACCGCCAGCGAGCGGATCACGTCGTCGGTGATCACGCCGCCCGCGTTGCGCAGGATGTGCGCCTCGCCCTCGTGCAGGCCGAGCGCCCTGAAGACGTCCAGCCGCGAGTCCATGCACGTCACGATCACGAGCCGGCGCCGGGGATGGACGTCGAGGTGCTGCGCGGGAAGGGAGGCCGCGAAGGACTCGTTGTTGGCCAGCAACTCGTCGATGACGTCCATTCGCGGCGCGAAGCGTAACCGGCGGCGCACGTCCAGCCCACGCGGCGAGGTAGCCGTCCACCGTTTCCGGTAGCACTCGCGGACGTTCGTGCGGCTCCTCGTCCTGGGATCCCTCGAGCGAGCGATGGCATGCGCGTTGCGCGTGGTTGGCGCTCGTGTTGTCGTGCGTCCGTATCGGCACAAGGTGGCAACCACTGTCGATCGCCAGTTGGAAACGAGGCCGTCGATCATCGCCGCGATCGGGCTGGGTCTACCCCTTGCCACCGCGATCGTCGTCATGTCGGGGCGAGCAACGCCGCTTTCCAGCCCTACACCGACGCGTGCGCGAGGCTCGGGACCTTGTCGGTGGCAAAGCTCGTGCGCAGGTAGAAGAACCAGGTCATCCCGGCGAACACGACGTAGGCGATGAGGAAGACCCACAGCGCCGGGATCGACCAGTCCGCCTGCGCCTGCGCGACGGCGAGCTTCTCGGCCGGCGTCTCCGCGGCCTTCACGGCGGCCGATACCCCCAGCGACGCCTGGCGGAAGATCACCTGGATCAGAAAGCCGCCGAAGGCGCCGATCGCGCCCGCGACGCCGATCACGGCCGCGGCCTGGTGCTTGAAGTCGAGGATCGTTGCCTTCGGCTCGAGGCCCTTCTCCGCCGCCTCCTTGCGCCCGAGCTCGCTGAAGATCGCAGGGATCATCCGGTACGTCGACCCGTTGCCCATCCCGGCGAGCAGGAAGATCGCCATGAACGACCCGAAGAAGATCGGGAAGCTGTGCTGGTTGACGCCCAGGATCGCCGTCAGCGTGAAGACCGCCTCGCCCAGGAAGACCGCGAAGGTCACCCGCGCGCCGCCGAGCCGGTCCGACAGCCAGCCGCCCAGCGGCCGCGCGACCGACCCGATCAGCGCGCCGACAAAGCCCAGCCCGGCGAGGTACGTCGCGATGAACGGGTGCGCCGCGAGGAACTCCGGAAACGTGTTCTTGATGACGAGCGGCAGCGCGAACGCGTAGCCGATGAACGAGCCGAAGGTCCCGATGTACAGCAGCGACATGACCCACGTCTGGCTGTGCCTGAGTGACTTCGTGTAGGAGCGCGGGTCGGCCTTGGCGTCGCTGATGCTGTCCATCCAGCGCCAGGCGAGGACCGCCGCGAGCACGATGAACGGCAGCCACATGAGGCCGGCGTAGGCGAGGTTCACCTCGTGGACGGGCAGCTTGACCGCCGCCGCGGGCACGCCGACGACGATCACGAGCGGCACGACCAGCTGCGCGACCGCGACGCCGAGGTTGCCGCCGGCCGCGTTCAGGCCGAGCGCGGCGCCCTTGTGCTTCTCGGGATAGAAGAACGAGATGTTCGCCATCGAGGAGGAGAAGTTGCCGCCGCCGAAGCCCGCCGTCGCGGCGCACAGGGCCAGCACCCACATCTGCGTCGAGTGGCTCTGGTCCAGCAGCCAGCCGCTCGGCACGAGGAAGGCCAGCAGCGTCACCGGGATCAGCAGCAGCGACGCGCTCACGCCGGTCCAGGCGCGGCCGCCGAACCTCGGCACCGCGAACGTGTAGGGGATCCGCAGCGTCGCGCCGATCAGGTTCGGCAGCGCGATCAGCAGGAACTGCTCCGACAGCGACAGCGTGAAGCCGGCGTTGGCGAGGTTGATGACGACGATCGTCCAGAGGACCCAGATCGAGAAGCCGAGGTGCTCGGCGTAGATCGACAGCGTGAGGTTCTTGCGCGCGATGCGCTTGCCGCTGGACTGCCAGAAGGTCTCGTCGTCGGGGTCCCAATCGTCGATCCAGCGACCCCTGCGGCTGTACTGCGTCGCCACCGGGTCTGCGACCGGCCTCTGGACAGCGGTGCTCATTGCGCTCTCTCTCGTCGCGGCGGGTCCGTAGGAGAGAGGCACCCCAGCAGCGCGACGTTTCCCGATCGTGAGGGGCGTGTGTCGAGTGCGTGAACCGCCCGTTGCGGTCGTGCGTCAGCGCCGGCGCGCGGCGCGCAGGTAGATGTCGCCCGAGCGCGCGCGCCCGTTGCGCCCGTCGCCCGCGTACGCCACGCGGATCCGGTGAAGCGCCGGCCGGCGAAGCCGCACCGCCGCCGAGAATCGTCCCCGCCGCACCTTCACCGGGATGCGCGCGACCGTGTGCATCTGCCCGTCGGCGCCCGTGCGGGCGATCTCGAGCACGACCTTCGCGCGGCGCGGGCGCATGCTGCCGCTGACGGTGAACCGCCGCTGCGCGGTCACCCGCTGCGGTGCGCGCAGCCGCAGGCTGGGCGCGACCTGCACCTGGACCCGCGGCGAGCTGACAAGTGCGCCGCCGGGGAGGGTCGCGACCGCGCGCAGGGAGCGCGAGTACTGCGTCGGCACCGGAACCGACCACGTGCCGTCGGCGTTCGTCGTCGCACGCGCGAGCGTGACGAAGCCGCTGCCGGCCGCCGCCTGCACGGAGATCGGGGCGCCCGCGAGCGGGCCGCCGCTGCCTGCCGTCACGCGCCCGGAGAGCTGCGCCGCCTGCGGGAAGTCCAGCGTCGGATCGGCGGCCGCGAGCGAGACAACCCCTGTCGGCGCGGCGAACGCGAACTGCGGCGCCAACTCCGCCGCGCGTGCGCGGATCTGCGGCAGCTGGGCGTGCAAGCCGTCGCCGGGGCAGGTCGTGCTGTCGGCGTCGCGGTGGCCGGCGATGCGCTCGAACGACACGGCGCGCCCGGCCGGGTAGCGGTTGGCGGGACCGCCTGCCGACGTCACGGTCAGCCGGCCGGCGACCGGCGTGCCGTGCAGCGACAGCTTCCACGCCAGCAGCTCGGCGGTCGCGGCGACGCCGGCCTCGGTCTGGCGCTCCTGCGAGAACGTGCCGATGTTCGCCACTCCCGTGGAGACGCCGTTGTAGCCCTGCGCCTGGGCGCCGATGACGGGCTGCTCGATGCCGCCCGCGCGGCCCTCGAAGATCTGCCCGTAGCGGTCGACGAGGAAGTTGTAGCCGATGTCGCGCCAGCCGTTCTCGTTGCGGTGATAGCGGCAGATCGACAGCACGATCGCGGCGCTGTCCTGTGGCGCGTACGCGTTCGCGTTGACGGTGTGGTGCACGTAGCCGAGCTGCACCGCGCCGTAGGCCGGCGCAGCACGGGGGCGGCACTGATCGCCGCCCCACGCCTCGCGCGGGACGATCGCGGGGGCGCCGCGGCTGCCGGTCATGGGCGTCTGGGCCCGGGCCGGGGTTCCGGCGATCGAGACGAGGGCGCTGTGCGCGCCGCGCCGCAGTGCGGTGCTCAGGCGATCGGCGGCGGTCGCCGTGCCCGTCGCGTTGACGAACCGCGCCTGCAGCCCGCGCGGGCGGCCGCCCAGGCGCAGCTGGTAGGCGTCGGCCCCGCCCGCCCAGACGGGCTCGGCGCCGGCGCCGCCGGCGTGGTCGCGCGCCATGAGCGTCCAGCCACCCCAGCGCCCGGCGTTCGCGTCGTGCACGCGAATCTGCGCCCGCCGCGCCTGCGCCGGCGCGCCGCGCCGCCAGCGCAGGCCGACGAGGTCGAAGCGCTTTGGGGCGCGCACGACCGGCGAGCGCCACGTGCCGCCGGGCGAGCGCTTCCAGCGGCTGGTATCCAGGGTCTGCTCGAACTCCACGGCGCGAGGAACGAACGGCCGCGACGACAGCGCGGGGGCGGCGAGCCAGACAAGGAGGCCCGCGGCCACGAGCAGTACGGCGAGACGGCGCATCGGAGCATCAACACGATGGCGTTCGCGGGGGTGCGGCGTGCAAGCCGGGTTGCACCGCAGGCGCGGACGGATTGGTCGCGGTCGGGCGCGGGGTCTGCGACCGATCCGCCGGCGACCAATCCGTCCGACCGGGTCCTACGGGATCTTCTCCGGGGCCTTGTCCACGAGCTCCTCGCGGAACGCGCGCATCGCGGTGATCGTCTCCGGCGTGAACGCGCGGCATGCCATGTAGTGGCGCCAGGCGACGGCGGCGACCTGGAAGGGCATCGTCGAGTTGTTGCGCATCAGGACGCTGTGGTAGGCGCCGCCGCTGCCGGCGACGTCCTCGTTGAAGAGCTTCTCGAGCTGCGCGACGGTCGCCGCGTCGGTGCCGGGGCGGTACTGGAACAGGATCCGACCATGCTCGAGCGTGTGGACCCAGCTTCCGATCTCGGGCTCGTTTCCGGCCGCGTACAGCCCGTCCTGTGCCTCCTGCCCGGGAGGGAGGTGCGAGCCGGAGGTCGGCGGGTTGGTCTTGTAGTCGGCCGCCGTGAACTTCTTGCTCTCGTGGTTCTGGCCCTCGTCGGGGAAGGAGCGGTAGACGCAGCCGGAGGTCTGCGCGGCGCCCTTGAGCTTGTCGTTGTCGATGTCGGGGCCGTCGTCCCCGCCGCCACTGCTGGACACGGCGAAGGCGACGCCGGCGATGATCGCGCAGGCGACGACGATGCCGCCGATGAGCTGCAGCAGGCGTGAGCGCCTGGCCTTCGCCGCGGCGGCGCGCTCGCGCTCCTCGCGCTCCTGCCTGAGGCGCTCCTTCTCTTCCTTGCGGCTGGCCATCGTCGCAGAGCCTAGTGAATCGATCGCCGACGCCGGCGCGCCTCACGACGCCGCCGCCGCGCGCTGGCGGTGCCTGCCGCGGCGCGTCGGCTTCCAGCACGCGTCGAGAAAAGCGGCGATCTCGGACGTCAGGCGCTCGGGCGTCAGGCGCAGCTCGACGAGCGAGTTGGCCTCGAGCAGGCACGCGTTGGGCAGCTCGTCGGCGAGCGCGCCGGCGTCGCTGAGCGGGTGCACCGGGTCGCGCCGGTGGCCGATGACGAGCGTCGGCGCGAGCATCGCCCGGCGCTCCTGCGGGCCCGGCGCGACGCGAGCGAAGAACAGGCCCTGCAGCACGGCGCTGCTGGGGCCGGGATCCTGGCGCACGGTGTCGAGCGCGATGTCGGCCCAGACGGGCAGCACCCGGCGCGGCACGGCGCGCGCGGCCAGCGAGCCCAGCCGCGCGACCGGCCGCGCGAACGTCAGGCCGATCATCAGCGGGCCGAACGCGAGGAGGCAGGCGATCAACGCCTGGTCGAGCACCGGCGTCTCGATGACCATCCCCCGTACCCGCGCGGGCGCGAGCGCCGCGACCTCGAGCGCCACATTGGCGCCCAGCGAGGTGCCGAGGACGATCGCCTCGCCGATCGCGAGGTGGTCGAGCAGCGCGACGACCTGCTGGCCGAAGATCGACGTCGAGTAGCTCGCCGGCTCGCTCGGGCGATCGGACAGGCCGTGGCCGAGCAGGTCGATCGTGACGACGTGGTTGCCGCGCTGCGCGAGCGCGCGCGCCAGGCGCTCGTGCATGCGCTGGGACAGCAGCAGCCCGTGGACGAGCACGACGGTTCGCGCTCCGTCGCCGTACTCCGTGTACGCGATCCGCCGCCCGTCGTGGGCAAAGCTCGCCATGACCCAACGATAACCCGCCAACCTGCACCGGCCAGGCCGGTTGGACAGGCATGTCAGGTTGTCAGGCATGCGTGCCGATAGCAGTGCCATGGATGGGTTCGTCGCTCCTGCGCCGCGGCCGCGGCTGGCGCTGCCGCGCCGGTCGCTGCACAACGCCGGCGACGAGCGCCTCGTCGCGCAGCTCCGCGGCGGTGACGGGCCCGCCGCACGCACGGCCTTCGAGGTGCTCTACGACCGCCATCACCGCGGCGTCCTCGCCTTCTGTCGGCACATGCTCGGCTCCCCGGAGGAGGCCGAGGACGCCGTCCAGCACACGTTCAGCTCCGCCTACCGGGCGCTTCTGCGCGACGATCGCGAGATCGCGCTGCGCGCCTGGCTGTACACGATCGCGCGCAACCGCTGCCTGTCGATCCTCACCGCGCGGCGCGAGCAGGTCGCGCTCGACGACGTCGAGGCGCTGCTGCCCTCGACGACCGGCCTGGCGCTGGAGGTCGAGCAGCGCAGCGAGCTGCGCGAGCTGCTCGCCGACATGCAGCGCCTGCCCGAGGATCAGCGCGCGGCGCTCGTCCTCGCCGAGCTCGAGGCGCACAGCCACAAGGAGATCGGCGACATCCTCGGTGTGCCCCCGGCGAAGGTCAAGGCGCTCGTCTTCCAGGCGCGGGAGTCGCTCATGACCCGCCGCCAGGCGCGTGACACCTCCTGCGCGGACATCCGCGAGCAGCTCTCGGTGCTGCGCGGCGGAGCATTGCGCCGGCGTGAGCTGCGCCGCCACGTCGAGTCCTGCGAGGGCTGCCGGATGTTCGCGGCCGAGGTGCGCCGTCAGCGCGCCGGCATCGCCGTGCTGCTCCCGGTCGCTCCGACCCTCGCGCTGAAGCACAGCACGCTCGCGGCGGCATTCGCGACCACGACGACGTCGGCCGCGGTCGGGATCGGCACCGTGGCGGGCGGCGGCGCGGTCGCGGGCGGCTTCGCGGTCGGCGCGAAGGCGATCGGATTGAAGGCCCTCGCGGTGGTGGCTGTCGCCGGCGGCGCCGGCGGGGGCGGGTATGTGGCGGTCGACGAGGTCACCGACCCGCGCCGCGATCCCGCGCCCGCGCAGCACAGCCCCGCGGGCGGCAGGACGCCGGCGCCCTCCGCCGGGTCGCCGGTCATGACACCAACGGCGCGGCCGGGCGCGGCCGCCGCCGGTACCGCGACGTCCCCGTCCGCGCCCGGCGTGAACGGCGGCGGCGCGCGCGCCGCGGATCGCTCGGGCGGCCGCTCGTCAGCCGGCACGCACGGCAACTCCGCGGCGCGGGCCGCCAAGGCGACGAAGGCCGCCAAGGCGACGAAGGCCGCCAAGGCGACGAAGGCCAAGCCGACCAAGGCCCCCAAGGGGACCAAGGGGACCAAGGCAGCCAAGGCCGATCGCCGGGCCGCGACCCGCCAGAAGAGCTCAGCCTCCGGCAGGAGCGCCGTCGCCCGCGCGAAGGCGCGTGCGCGACGCGCCGCTGCCGAGGCCAAGCGCGAGGCGCGGCGTAGCGCCGCGACCGAGCGCCGGGCGGGGGCACTGCGCGAGGCGCTGCTGCGCAAGCGCGCGGCCGAGGCCAAGCGCAGGGCGAAGGACAAGACCGGCGCCGCACCATCGCCGGGGACGCCCCCGCCGGCGGCCTCGCCGGAGGGCCCGGTGCGCGCACCGGACGGCGGTCGCACCGGCTCGCCCCGCTGACGACGCGCCGGCCCATCGCGCTGACGACGCGCCGCCCATCGCGCTGGCGCGCCCGCCGGTCCCGCCGCCCGCCCCCTGTAGCCTCGCTGGGCGATGGCCCGCTCCCAACGCCCGCTCGACGGCCGCATCGTCGCGATCACCGGCGCCGGCCGCGGCATCGGCCGCGCCACGGCGCAGGCCTGCGTCCGCGCCGGCATGAAGGTCTCGATCGGCGACCTCGACCTCGCGGCCGCGCGCCAGACGGCCGCCGAGCTCGGCCCCGGCATACTCGCGCTCGAGCTCAACGTCTGCGATCGCGCCTCGGTAAGCCGCTACATCGACGCCACCGAGGGGGCGCTCGGGCCGGTCGACGTGTTCATCAACAACGCCGGGATCATGCCGCTCTCCCGGTTCGTCGCCGAGGACGACGCCGTCGCGCGCCGCCAGGTCGACATCAACGTCCACGGCGTGCTGCATGGGATGAAGGAGGCACTGGCGCGGATGCTGCCGCGCGACCGCGGCCACATCGTGAACATCGCCTCGAGCGCCGGCCACGTGGGCTTCGCCGGCGGCGCGACGTACTCGGGCACGAAGCACTTCGTCGTCGGCGTCAGCGAGGCGGTCCGACACGAGCTGCGCGGCACGGGGATCGACATCACGTGCGTCATGCCGGGCGTCGTGAACACCGAGCTCGGCGCGGGCCTGCCGCAGGCGCGCTTCGTCGGTCACATCGAGCCGCCGATGGTCGCCGACGCGATCGTCGCGGCGCTGCGCTCGCCGCGCTTCGAGGTCTACGTCCCGCGCCGGATCGGCCCGCTCACGAAGGCCGGCGCAGCCGTTCCGACGCTCATGCGCGACGCCTTCGGACGCCTGCTGGCGCTCGATCGCGTCCTCGGCCGCCCTGACGTCGACGCGCGCCGCGCCTACGAGCAGCGCGCGGCGCGCTCTGCCGGCGAACCCGCCCCGGCCGACGAGTGAGCCTCTACGGCCGGCTGTTCGCGCGGTTCTACGACCGCGGGCTCGCGGCAAGCGAGGCCGCCGGGCTCACCCAGCACCGCGCGGCGCTGCTGGCGCTTGCCCGCGGCCGCGTGCTCGAGCTCGGCGCCGGCACGGGGTTGAACCTCGGCCACTACGACCCAGCCGGCGTGACCGAGCTCGTCCTCACCGAGCCAGAGGAGCCGATGCTGCGCCGGCTCACGCCGCGCGCCGCCGCCAACGACCCGCGCGCCACGACCGTGCGCGCCCCGGCCGAGGAACTGCCGTTCGCCGATGCGAGCTTCGACACCGTCGTCAGCACCCTGACGCTCTGCACGGTGCGGGACCTCCCCGCCGCGCTGGCCGAGGCGCACCGGGTGCTCGTTCCCGGCGGGCGCCTGCTGTTTCTTGAGCACGTTCGCGCCGACGAGGCGCGCGACGCGCGCCGGCAGGACCGGTTCGCGCCGCTGTGGCGGCGCGTCGGCCATGGCTGCCATCCCAACCGCGACACGCTGGCCGCGATCGCGGCCGCCCGCTTCAGCGTCGAGCGCGTCGATCACGACCGCTTCCCGAAGGCGCCGCGCATCATCGAGCCGCTGATCAGCGGCATCGCCGTCAGGCCCAGCTGATGTCGATGTCGCGCGCGCCGAGGTAGGCGCCCAGCCGCGTCGCTTCGGCCTCCGCGCCCGCCCGCACGCCGTCGCCGTAATCGCCGAAGGGCGCGATCTTCACGGTCAGCCGCCCGCCCTTGTGCTCGTGGCTCCAGACGCCCTCGATGCGGCCGTCGACGAGCAGCACGGGCGAAAGCCAGCCCTGCGGCCGGTAGACCCGCCCGCGGTGCTCCTGTGCCAGCACCGCGCTCTCGTCGCGCGGCGCCGCCACGACGTACTGATCGAAGCCCGGCAGCAGCGCGACCGTCCCGCGCGGGCGCGCCGCCGATGCGCCCGCGACATCGCCGGCCAGCATCCAGCGGCCGCGCTCGCTGCCGATCGTCACCTCGACCAGCTCGGTGCCCAGCACCCTGAGCTCCTTGCCCGCCTGCGCCGCCGACGCCATCCCAAACCAGCGCGCGAACTCCTCGCGGGTCGCGGGACCGTAGACGGAGAGGTAGCGGCGCAGCACGTCCGCGAGCGCGTCGCGCGCGGGTGTGACCGGCTCCCACGGGCCGAGCCACAGGTCCGGGCGCGTGAAGCGCACCCTCTGCCCGGCGGGCTTGGCGAAGCAGACGTCGCCACGCAGGGCCGCGAGCTTGGGCATCGTCCCGAAGCTGCCGCGCACGGCGTCGCCGAGGCGCGCGTCGCCGAGCCGCTGCGCGACGGCATCGCCGAGCTCGTCGCGCGTGAGCGGCGGGCCGGCGAGCGCGTCGCGGATCGCGTCGAGCACCGCGACCGCCTCCGCGCTAGTCATCGCGAACGCCTTGCGCCAGCTCGCGGTCTCGTAGCGCGGCCTGAGCGCGGCCTGCGCGCCCACCCACAGCCCGAGCTCGTCGGCCGCCAAGAGGTGCAGCGTGCCGCGCATCGCCCACGTGCGAACGAGCGAGCGGTCATCCCACAGCGCCTGCGCCACGACATCGCGCCCGACCGCGTCCGTTCGCGCCCACAGCGTCAGCTCCGCGCTGGACTGCACCTGCGCATGCAGGCCGCAGATGCGCCGCACGACGTCCAGCCACCGCGGCGCCGGGGCGCGCTGCGCGATCGCCTGGCGCTCCGTTCGCCAGGCCAGCACGCTCTCCCAGCTCAGCTCGGCGGACACGGCGCGATGCTACGCCGCCTGCTCAGGCCGGGGCGCGGAGACCCGTCGCGAGAGCGTTTTCGCCATGTAGTGAGTTCGCGTTGTGCGTCGACGCGTTCGCGCGCGTTTTGACCAATCCGCAGCGCGGGCCACGGATGTTGATACTTCACGCATGACTTCCGAGACCGACCAGCTCTGCATCGACGCGATCCGCGCGCTGTCGATGGACGCCATCCAGAAGGCGAACTCCGGCCACCCGGGGCTGCCGATGGCGATGGCCCCCGCCGCCTTCGTGCTCTATCGCAACATCATGCGCCACGACCCGGCCGACCCGACGTGGCCCGACCGCGACCGCTTTCTCCTCAGCGCGGGCCACGGCTCGATGCTGCTGTACTCGGTCCTGCACCTCACGGGCTACGACCTGTCGATGGAGGAGATCAAGAACTTCCGCCAGTGGGGCTCGCTCACGCCGGGCCATCCCGAGCGCGACCGCGTCCATGTCACGCCCGGCGTCGAGGTTACGACCGGTCCGCTCGGCCAGGGCTTCGCCAACGGCGTCGGTATGGCGATGGCCGAGAAGTTCCTGCGCGAGCACTACGGCGACGAGGTCCAGAACCACCACACCTACGCGATCGTCTCCGACGGCGACCTGATGGAGGGCATCGCCTCCGAGGCGGCCTCGCTCGCCGGCCAGCTCGGCCTCGGCCGGCTCGTCTACCTCTATGACGACAACGACATCTCGCTCGACGGCCCGACATCGCTGAGCTTCGACAAGGAGGATGTCGACAAGCGCTTCGAGGCCTACGGCTGGGACGTGTCGGCCGTCCACGACGCCAACGACACCGTCGCCCTCGAGGCGGCGATCCGCGCCGCGCGGAGGATCGAGGGCAAGCCCTCGATCATCCGCGTGAAGTCGATCATCGGCTACCCCTCGCCCAACAAGCAGGGCTCCAGCAAGGCCCACGGCGCCGCCCTCGGCGAGGACGAGGTGCGCCTGACGAAGGAGGTCATGGGCTGGGACCCCGACAAGCAGTTCCACGTGCCCGACGAGGTCTACGCCGCCTTCTCGATGAAGGACGACGGCGCGGAGGCGCATGCCGAGTGGAACGAGCGCTTCGGCGCCTGGAAGGACGCCAACGGCGAGCGTGCCGAGGAGTGGGAGCTCGCCTGGCAGGGCAAGCCGCTGCCCGGCCTCGCCGACGCGCTGCCGACCGAGTGGGAGAAGGACAAGCTCGCCACCCGCTCCGCGGGGCAGAAGGTCATGGCGGCCTTTGAGGCCAAGGTGCCGACGATGCTCGGCGGCGCCGCCGACCTGTCGGAGTCCACGAAGACCGAGTTTCCCGAGTCCGATCGCTACACGAGCGAGAAGGCCGGCCGCAACGTCTTCTTCGGCGTGCGCGAGCACGCCATGGGCGCGGCCGTCAACGGGATCGCCGCCCACGGCGGCATCGTGCGCCCATACGGCTCGACGTTCCTGCAGTTCGCCGACTACATGCGCGGCGCGATCCGCCTGTCGGCGCTCACCGGGCTGCCGACGACGTGGGTCTTCACGCACGACTCCGTCGGCCTCGGCGAGGACGGGCCGACGCACCAGCCCGTCGAGCACTTCGCGGCGCTGCGCGCGATCCCCGGCCTCGTCGTGCTGCGCCCCGGCGACGCGACCGAGACCGCCGAGAGCTGGCGCGTGATGATCGAGGATCTCGAGGGCCCGGCGGCGCTGATCCTCTCGCGCCAGGACCTGCCGGTGCTCGACCGTTCCGTCTACGGCGCCGTGTCGGGCGTGGGCAAGGGCGCCTACGTGCTGGCCGATGCCGACGACGCGCAGGTGACGATCATCGCCACCGGCAGCGAGGTCGCGACGGCGCTCGCCGCGCGCGATCAGCTCGACGTGCCGGCGCGGGTGGTCTCGATGCCGTCGTGGGAGCTCTTCGAGCAGCAGGACGACGACTACCAGGCCTCCGTCCTGCCGATCGACATGCCGACGGTCTCCGTCGAGGCCGGCGTGCGGATGGGCTGGGAGCGCTACGCCGACGCGATCGTGTCGATCGACCGCTTCGGCGCCTCGGCGCCGGGCGGGCTGGTGCTCGAGAAGCTCGGCATCACGCCCGAGAACGTCGTCGCCCACGTGCACGAACTGCTGGGGACCAAGGTCTCCAACTAGGGCTCGAGCACCGCCGCGAGCCGCCGCGCGTCCTCCGACACGGTGACGTGGATCGCGGCCGGCTCGCGCACCCAGGCGATCAGGTTGTGCGACTGCAGGCGCTCGAGCATGAACTGCAGCGCGAGCGCCTGCGCGCGAGAGCTGTACGTGCGCAGGAGGTCGAAGGCCCAGCCCGTCGTGTGCAGCGAGTAGTTCGGCGACGCCTCGCGGTTGCGCGACAGCAGCAGGTTCTGGTAGCGCTCGTCGCGCACGCTGCTCGTGACGGCGAGCGATCCCTCGCTGCCGGAGATCGCCTTGACGCCCGCGCCCAGGTAGACCAGCAGCGCCAGCGCCGTCGGACGCAGCCCGCGGTACGTCGTCCGGCGGCGGTCCAAGCGCGGCGCCAGCTCGCCCATCCCGCGGTCGATCCGCAGGCCGTACCGGGCCAGCGTCGCGCGCTTGAGCGCCGCGATCTGACCGTCGTCGTAGGCGCCGCGCAGCTCTGACGGCGACGCGAAGCGCTGCGTCTGCGCCTTGGGGTGCAGCAGCTCCTCGGCGGAGTTCTTCGCGGTCTGCAGCCTGGAGATCCGGTCGAGCTCGGCCGGGTCGGAGCGATACAGGCGCACGATCTCGCGCGCCGCCTCGACGCGCCAGAGGTAGGTCGCGGAGTCGTCGCCGAGCGCCGCGAGCTTGCGGTAGGCCTTCTTGTGCTGAAGCGGCGTGGAGTCGAAGTACAGCCGCGCGTAGGAGATGTCGTCGTCGTCCTCGTCGTAGGCGCTCAGCGCGCTCTGCAGGTTGCCGACGCCCATGTGGTAGCTGACGACCGCGAGGTCGGCACGGCCCAGCTCGCCGCGCGCGAACCTCAGGTAGCGCGCCGCGCCCGCCAATGCCTTGGGCGGATCGAAGCGCTCGTCGACCGCGCGGCGGCGCGCGCGCAGGCGCCCGATGAGCTCCGTGTCGCCGGCGGCCGCCGCACGCCGCAGCGAGCGCCCGATGCGTCGCGCCGCGGCCGGGTCGACCTTCATCTTCAGCAGGTTGCGACCGGTCTCGGCGAGGATCTGCGTCAGCCCGACTGCGCCTTCGAGCTGCGGATCGGCAGCCGCGTCGGGCCGGCCCGCGCTCTCGAGCAGGACGAGCGCCTCGAGCGTGTCGGGCTCGATGTCGGCCGCCTCGGCGGCGGCGTCGACGAGTGGGCGGTAGCGCGCGGTGCGCGCCGCGCTCGCGCGCGCGCCGCCGGGGGACTTGGCGTAGATGACGTGCGCGTGCCCGGCGGCGGCGGCCGCCGCGAACGCGTTCTCGCGCTCCGAGGTGTAGGCGAGCGGGTCGTTGTCGATGCCCGTGCCGGGCACGAGCCGCGGGAGCGTCGTGTCGCCGGGAAAGAGGACGATCACCGCGACGACCGCGATGACGGCGACGGCGAGGAGCGCGAGCGCGCGGCGAGGCAGGGACGCCATCGGCTCGTAGGCTCGCAAAGTCGGGCGTGCGACGGCGCCGTCCCGCTTCGTGGTCGTTCGCCTACAACGGTGCGATCCAGCTCACGATGCCCGCTTCGTCGGGCTGCGCGGCCGCTCGGCCTGAGGTCGACCGCAGCGGCGCAGCGCGCGCTCGCCGCGTGGTCCTTGTCGATCCCGGTCATGAGGCACCGCACACCGGACAGCTCGGTGGCCGTGGCGATGGCGCGCAACGTCGCGCGCCCGTAGCCGCGGCTCCAGCGTGTGGGGTCGACGCAGAGGATCAGCCCGGCCGTCCGGCCTGACCCAGACTGGGCCGCGGAAACCTGCGGTCGCCGTCGGCATCGAGGTACGGCGGGCGGTCGTAGACCTCCGCGACGACGAAGGCGACCGGGCCCCGCCCCCGGTCGAGCGTGATCCACGCGTGGCGATCGAGAATCCGTGCACCGCGGGGCTCGGTGCCGGGCATGGTGCGCATGAGCGCGAGTTCGCGGGTCGGCAGGTCCGGCGCGAACTCGCGCTGATCGCGGTGGGCAAGCAGGGCAGGACGATGCAGGTTCGCCGTCGCGAACGCGCGCAGCGTGACAGCGGCATATGCGTGACCTCCTCGGGTCTCGGTGTGAAAAGCAATCGACGTGCCGGCTGCAAGCCGGCGCCGAGGAGGCGGCGCGCGCGGCCACGCGCCCGTCCGGTCACGTGCGCGGCGGCGGTGAGGGCTAGCGGGCGAGGATCAACATCGGCGCATGCCATGGGAGTAGCTGTCGACGGGATTCACGGCAAGCCAGCGCGACCCCCCCGTGCGGGGCCGCCGCGACGACCGTCGCCGCCCGTAGCCTGCGCTGCGATGCGAACGCTGGCAGCCGGAGAACCCGTGGTCCTCGGCGACGAGGACCTGCTGATCGCCGGCGACAACCTCGCGGCGATGGCGGCGCTGCCCGCCGGGGCGTTCGACATGGCCTACCTCGACCCGCCGTTCAACACCGGGATCGAGCGCCGCCGCGGGGCGCTGGCCTACGCCGACGCATTCCCCGACTACGCCGGCTTCCTGGCGCCGCGCCTGGAGCGCACGCGTGAGCTGCTGGCGCCGCACGGGACGTTGTACCTGCACCTCGACTACCGCGAGGCGCACCGCTGCAAGATCCTGCTCGACGAGCTCTTCGGCCCCGAGTGCTTTCTCAACGAGCTGATCTGGATCTACGACTACGGCGGTCGGCCCAAGCGTCGCTGGCCGGCCAAGCACGACACGATCCTCGTCTACGTGCGCGACCGCGAGCGCTACCACTTCGACGACGACGAGGTCGATCGCGAGCCGTACATGGCGCCGGGTCTCGTCGGGCCCGAGAAGGCGGCGCGCGGCAAGCGCCCGAGCGACTGCTGGTGGCACACGATCGTGCCGACGAACTCGCGTGAGAAGACGGGCTATCCGACGCAGAAGCCGGTCGGCATCGTGCGGCGCATGGTCGCGGCGTCGTCGCGCCCGGGCGGCTGGTGCCTGGACCCGTTCGCGGGCTCGGGGACGCTCGGCATCGCCTGCCGCGCGCTCGGGCGTCGCTTCGTGCTCGCCGACGCGAACCCCGAGGCGATCGCGTTGACGCAGGCGCGGCTCGGCGAGCCGCTGCGGCGCTCGGCGTAGCGAAAGCCCACGACAGCGCTGCTCTACGCTGGCGTCGTGGACGTGCTGAGCAGACACGACGTCAAGGTCACCGGCGATCCCGCGGCGCCGGCGATGCTCTTCGCCCACGGCTTCGGCTGCGACCAGAACATGTGGCGCTGGGTCGCGCCCGCCTTCGAGGCGACGCATCGCGTCGTCGTCTTTGATTACGTCGGCTTCGGCGCGTCAGACCACGCCGCCTGGGACGCAGAGCGTTACGTCACGCTCGACGGGTACGCCCAGGACGTGCTGGAGATCTGCCGCGAGCTCGAGCTGCGCGACACCGTCTTCGTCGGTCACTCCGTGAGCTCGATGATCGGCGTGCTGGCCGCCAACGCCGAGCCCGACCGCTTCGACCGGCTCGTGCTCGTGGGCCCGTCGCCGCGCTACATCGACGATGACGGCTACGCCGGCGGCTTCACGCGCGAGGACATAGACGGCCTGCTGGACTCGCTGGAGAGCAACTACCTCGGCTGGTCGAGCGCGATGGGGCCGGTCATCGTCGGCAACCCGGACCGTCCCGAGCTCGGCGAGGAGCTGACCAACAGCTTCTGCGCCACCGATCCGGACATCGCCGCGCACTTCGCCCGCGTGACGTTCCTGTCGGACAACCGCGCCGACCTCGCGGCGGTGCAGACGCCGAGCCTCGTCCTGCAGTGCGCCGATGATGCGATCGCGCCGCAATCCGTCGGCGAGTTCGTCCACGCCCGCATCCCCCGCAGCGAGATGGTCCTCATGCGCGCCAGCGGGCACTGCCCGAACCTCAGCGCCCCCGACGAGCTGATCTCCGAGATCCGCGCCTTCCTCTGAGCGCGTGCACCGGCCGCCGCCCCAGGAGCAGTCCGTCCCGGCGCCCGCCGACGAGGCCGACGAGGCCGACGAGCTCTACGAGGATGCGCCCTGCGGCTACATCTCGTCGGCGCCTGGAGGCGAGCTGCTCAAGGTCAACCGCACGCTGCTGGCCTGGACGGGCTACACGCGCGAGGAGCTGCTCGGCCGCCGCTTCCAGGACCTGCTGACGGCCGGCGGCCGGATCTACCACGAGACCCACTACGCGCCGCTGCTGCGCATGCAGGGCGCGGTCCGCGAGATCGCGCTCGAGCTCGTGTGCGCCGACGGGCGGCGCCTGCCCGTGCTGGTCAACTCGGTCCTGCGCAGCGACGCCGAGGGGCAGCCGCGCCTCGTCCGCACGACGGTCTTCGACGCGACCCACCGCCGCCAGTACGAGCGCGAGCTGCTGCTTGCCCGCGAGCGCGAGCGGGCGGCGCGCAGGCGCACCGAGCGCCTGCAGCGGCTGAGCGCCGTGCTCGCGGCCGCGGTCGACACGCAGGAGATGGCGACGGCCGCTGTCGACGAGCTCGCGGAGGATCCCGGCGCCGCCGAGGTGACGCTGGCCCTGGCCGATTCGCTGACCGGGCAGCTGCACGTCGCTGCCCATCGTGCCGCGCCGGTCGCTGGGGCGATGGCGTCCGGCGCTCTGACCGCGGCGGCGCTCGCGTCGCTCGACGAGATCATGCGGGCCGACCGGATGTTGCTGTGGTCGTCGAGCGCCGCGCAGGACAGCGCGCCACGGCTGGCCGGGCTGATGGCCGCGGCCGCGGCCGAGGCCGTCGAGGCGATCGCCGTGCTGCCGCTGACGGCCCGCGGCGCGCCGATCGGCGCGGTGGTGCTGTGCTTCGCCGAGCCGCGTGAGTTCGACGAGGAGGCGATCGCCTTCATGGACGCGTGCGCGGCCCAGTGCAGCCAGGCGCTCGAGCGCGCGCGCCTGTACGACAACCAGAAGACGATCGCCCACGTGCTCCAGCAGAGCCTGCTCGCCGCCGAGCCGCCGCACGACGAGCGCTTCGCGGTCGCGTCGCGCTACCTGCCGGCGGTCGAGTCGCTCGACGTCGGCGGCGACTGGCACGACACGTTCTGCATCGGCGACGGCACGATCGGCTTCGTCGTCGGAGACGTCGTCGGCCGCGGGATCGAGGCGGCGACGGCGATGGGCCAGCTGCGCAGCGCCGTGCGAGCATTGGCGGGCGCGGATTTCGGGCCGGCGGAGGTGCTCGCGCATCTCGACGGGTTCGTCGAGCAGCTCCCGCGCGCCCGCATGGCGACCGTCGCCTACGCGGAGCTCGACCTGCGCACGGGCCGCCTGCGCTACGCCTCGGCGGGCCACCCGCCGATGCTGCTGATGCAGCCCGGCGAGCCGCCGCTGCTGCGCTGGGAGGGCCGCTCGATGCCGCTGGGCGCGCGCCTGGGGCCCCGCTCGGACGCGGTCGGCGAGGTGGACATGCGCGCTGGAGCGCGGCTGCTGCTCTACACCGACGGGCTGATCGAGCGTCGCGCCGAAACGATCGACGACGGACTCGAGACGCTCGTCGCCACGGTGCAGGCTCGCCGCGGCATTCCGATCGGCGCACTGCTCGACGAGCTCGTGCAGGACGGCCCGGACGGAGACGACGTCTGCCTGCTGTGCCTGCAGTACACGCCGCTGTCCTGAGCTGGCGGTAGGGTCGCCGCGGTGGCAACCTCGATCGTGATCGCCCTGACGGTGGCGCTGTTCGCCTTCGCCGGCACGATCAAGCTCGCCGGGTTGTCGCAGTCGCTGGCGATCCGCGACCACCTCGGCATCGCGCCCGACGCCTGGCGCACGATCGGGCTGCTCGAGCTGGCTGGGGCGGCCGGCCTGCTGCTCGGCCTCGCCGTCTGGACGCCGGTCGGCATCGCGGCAGCCGCGGGCCTCGTGCTCGTCGGCGCCGGGGCGGTGACCGCGCACCGGCGCGTGGGCGACGGCTCCGCGCCGATCGGGACTGCCGCGGTCGCGGCGGCGCTGTCGCTGGCGTCGCTCGTGCTGCTCGCCGGCGGCGGGTAGGGCGCCACTTCGGCGCGCGCCGCACGAGTCGCGCCGCCGGGTCGGCGCGCGCCGATGACTTTTCGCGCCCGCCGCCGTCAAAGGGATGATCGAGCGCAGCCGCTCGGTCACGTCCCCCGAACCAGGAGCATCCGATGAGCACACCGACCTCGATCGTCAACGGCGTCGACTTCGTCTGCGTCTGCACCAGCGACCTGGCCGCCTCGATGGACTTCTACGGCGCCGTGCTCGGCCTGCCGCGCTCGAGCGCGTGGCAGCGTCCCGGCGAGGCGCCGGTCGGAGCGGAGTACGAGACCGGCAGCCTGACCCTGGCCCTGCTCGCCTCGGCCAAGCTCGGGCTCGATGTCCGGCCGAACAACCACCCGATCGCGCTGCGCGTCGACGACGTCGAAGCCGCGCGCGCGCAGCTCGAGGCCCGCGGGGTCGTCTTCACCGCCGACACGCTGGATTCGGGCGTCTGCCATCAGGCGTTCTTCCAGGACCCCGACGGCAATGCGCTGGCGCTGCATCACCGCTACGCGCCGCGCGCGGACTGACGCCCGCCCGCATCGAGCGTCGCCGCCGCGGCGGCGCCAGGTCGCCCGGCAGCGGCGTGACGACGAAGCCGCCGGCCGTCAGCTCGACGCGCCAGACCTGCGCGAACCCCTCGTCGCGGCGGGGGAGCTCGAGGCGCTTGTACGTGCCGAGGATCCCTGCACCGGGATCCGCGCCCGGCCGGCGCGGCCGGCGTTGCGCGCGAGCGCATCGCTCGGTGCCACGTCGAGCCAGTACGCGACGGCGCGAAAGCCCGCTGCCAGCGCCGGCCCGACGAACGTCGCGCGATCGGCCCGCGTCGCGTTGACCTTGTCGACGACGAAGGGCTGGCGGGTCTCCACGCAGGCGCGCAGGAAGACGCGCTCGCGGTTGGCGGTGCGCAGCAGGTCGCGCGAGATGCGCACGTGCGTATCGAAGAACCGCTCGCGTCGAACGAGCGCTTGCCGGCGCCCTGGATGCCGCAGACGATCACCGCCTCCACGAGCACGCGGTCCCCGGCGCGCCGGTCGGACACGCGTCGTCCCGGCCGGAGTCCTCACTCGACGCTGGCGAAGCGGTCCCCTAGCCTCTCGCCCGTGGCGACCGTCATCCCGATCGACGATCTACGGCGCAGTGCGCGGGCAGCGCTCTTCGAGGGGCGCGACGACGTGCCGGTCTCGATCTTCGTCACGCAATACGAGCGCGGTCAGGGTCCGTCGCTGCACCTGCACCCCTACCCGGAGGTCTTCGTCGTGCAGACGGGCACGGCCGTCTTCACGGCGGGCGACGAGGAGCTCACCGTCACCGCCGGCCACATCGTCGTCGTGCCGGCCCGCACGCCGCACGGCTTCAAGAGCGCGGGCGAGGACACCCTGCACGTGGTGAGCGTGCACCCGAGCGCCACGGTGCAGCAGACGGATTTGTAGGGCCGCTCGCCGGCGGCTGTGCCGTGTGCCGTACCGCCCACGCTCGCGCGTCCCCGGTCACGCCATGGGCCGGCGCTCAGCGCCTGACCTACCAGAGGTGGCGCACGTGCCGCGTTGCAGCGAGCAACGGCGGCTCGATCGCGATGTTCCGCCTCGAGTGCGCGACTACACCACCCCGACCTCGACGGCACGCGGGTGACGCTCGACGACTCGTGGGGCTACAGTCGCTCTCTTCACCTCACGTGGCAAGTTCGGCACGACGACGTTCCGTAAGGGGTCACGGATCGTGCTGCGTCTCGGCGAGCACGTGCAGATTCGCGTGCTGCGGGGCGGCGAGGACGGCCGAGCGCTTGATCGCGAGCAGGTCGCGGCGTACGTAGCGAAGTACTCCTGCAAGGGCTCACGTGAGCAGATCACCCGCTGCGGCGCCGGCCCCGACCAGCTTCGCGACAACGGTGTGCCCGAGCAGCTCGTGCAGATGGCCGCCGCCGCCCTTGGGATCGCGGCGCGGCGCGGCCTGGGGCGGGTCGGTGAGTGGGTGCACATGCTCGGCGTTCGCGGGCACTTCGTCACCAAGTCACGCGGCTACTCGACCATCCTCGGGCCCTGCGCGACACCCGTGGCCGGTGGCGCGCCGACCGCGATGAGCAGCTCGTCGACGACGACGAGTCAACACCAGTTCTGGCGGCGTGGGAGTACATCGGGTCCGGGTACCTCAACCCCGGCGACGTGCTCCTGGCGGCCGGCGTGGAGGCCTCGATGCGCGTCGCCCGCGAAGCCCTGCTCGACCTGCGCCGCGGACCACCCGGCGACGACGACCTAGCGGTCTCGATCCGCACTCCCCCTGCTCGTCCGAAGCGAGCGCGTGCGGGCTCCGTCGAGACACGCTCGCATCCACACGCGAAAGCAGCAGCGCGATCTCAGTGTTCCCGGGTGCGTCGACGCGGCGCCGTCGCGGGGTTAGGATCGCTGCGATGGAGCGTGGGGTTCAGTTAGGCCGTACGGAGGTTGCGTTGCTGGTCGCCGTCCCGGTTGCGTGGGCGGTGCTGCTTCTTTTTCATCCGATCGGTGACGGTGACGAGTTCTACCCCGTCGTTAGCCTGGATTTCCGGGGCGTCGGATCGTCCGGTTCTCGCGGCCGATTCTGATTGATTGCCGCTAGTTCCGGCGGGTTTGTTGGGGTTTGCGAGGCGTTTCCGTGGACTGGTGGGCTGG
>Ga0136617_10000429_pt1 | contig 34918 bp, 43 predicted proteins | sample AntDrymUQ3222106_2_FD_129672 | JGI IMG/M metagenome (GOLD analysis project Ga0136617, IMG submission 129672) | Polar desert sand microbial communities from Dry Valleys, Antarctica - metaG UQ322 (21.06) | ecosystem: Environmental > Terrestrial > Soil > Desert | place: Antarctica: Dry Valley... | reverse complement strand
GACAACCGGTTTTCCGCTCGCAGCTTCTGCTCCATTGCCTTGTTTTACATCCTGTTTTTGGAGCTCTCCAATTTTGGCATCCAACTTGCTTTCTCCTGCTGATGGGGTTGCGGTCGATGCTGCTTCAACCGACGCGAAAGTTGTGCAAACGACGAGAAGAATAGCAAGAGACCGAGTGATCTGCATGCGCAATTGGTCGGATGACAGGTGGCTTTTGGTCAAGAGGCAATGCAATAAGAAGGACATGAAAAAAACCTTTCCCAGAAAATGTCAGGATGAGCGCAGGCACGGATTCTGTCTAGTTTCGGCTGATATGACGAGGACGCAAATTGTAGTCGACTGCTTTAACATCGGTGCGCATCTCCTTTGCGCCCAGATTGGATTTGGGCTATAAATGTTGGTTCCGCTTGCCCTTCATTCGTGCGCCGTGCGAAGTCTTCGCGATTCGCAGGTCCCGCGTCGCAAAGAGCGTCGTCAGCCTTAAGCGCTCGCGCATTTCCCCCACAAGTTGCCATGTTTGATTTCTTGTCGTCAGGAACCAAGGAAGTCGCCGACCCGCTGATGACGGCAAAGTCCACGTCGGCATGGCTGCACCAGCTACCGACGCTGGATATCCTCGGCCGGCAACAGCACGTGATGCGCGCGTTCGACGTCATGCGCCAATCGCGGAAATCGATCGAATTGGGGCGGGTGCAGGCGATCCAGCATCTCGACGCCGCGCTGGGGACTGACCGCCGACAGCTGACCAAGCAATATGTCGAGAATGCCGAGACGTCGGCGAAGCTTTCGGAACGCGTTTGGGGCGCCGTTTACGAGCTGACGCAGGGTTTTATCTACGCGTACCAAGCCGCACTAGAAGAGGCGTTGCGCCAGGCAAACCACCCACGATGGAAGCCTCTTGCCCCGGTTCTGTTCGCCCGCCTTGTTCACTACTACGGCACCGACGCCAAGCTTCGGGTGTTTCGCTTCGAGCGCTGGATCCCGGCCAAGTGGATGGAGCTGCACCGAACCTACTTGCGCGCGTCCGAGCTCAATATTCACCGAGTGCCGACATCCTTGGGCGGGTCTAACTCCAGCTCGACGCAGTGGACAGTGGAGGTCGAATATGCGTACGTGCTGCTGCTGCACCAATTGAATACCGGCAACATGGCGCCGGCCGAGCTCGATTGGGCGACCGCTCAGTTGCGCGCCTGGAGCCGGCGGCTGCAGGTCGAAGCAGTGCCGCGCTCGCTCGAGGGATTCTTCGTCGACGTCGCGGGCAAGGCGGGATTGAGCCGCAGAACCGGAAACGATTCCGGTGCGATGTTGCGCTACCTCGACACGACACCGCTCTTCGAGCAACTCGAGCGCGCGATCGCGGCCTTGCGGCAAGCGGAAAACACCGACCAAGGTCCGGCGGCGCCTATCAATCAGCAGCGCATCGCGATTCTCGAAAAAGTGAGCCCATCGATTGCGCCCAACCTCAATTCCGAGTTGCGGCGCGATCCGCGAATCACCTGCAAGATCGCCGCCAAGGTGCGCGTGGGGCTCGCTCGCATCTGCCATGAGCTCGGTCGGCAAGAGGGATCCGAGGCGTTGCCCGATGCCGCCAGCGGGGGCGAGCAGATCGAAGTCTATGCGGTGCCCGAAGGCTCGCGCCCGCGGCGTCGCGTCGCGGAAGAGCATGACTCGCTCGCCATGAGCCTTTCGTCTTTCTCCGATCCAATGTGGCAGGTCAAGGATCGCAGCGTCGCCGGATTGCGTCTCTCGGCGTCTGGCGGTGTTGGACAAACTCTCGTGCTCGGGGCGCTCGTTGCTGTGCGCCAATCCGACTTAAGCGATTGGGTATTGGGTGTGGTGCGACGCATGAACAAGGTCAGCAACGACGAAATCGAAGCCGGAATGTCGATTATCGCCGACCGTCTGGTCCCAGTCACATTGCACACCGTGCGGCAGCCAAAGGACGATATGGGGTTCGTCGTCGACGGCATCGACATTTCAACGGTAGGGGCGAGGTTCGTTGGGCTGTATCTGCCGCCGCCATCACGGCCCGACAAGCCGCTCGCGATGAAGACGCTGATCGTTCCGACGCAAGAGTACGGTGATGGACGCATCGTCACGTTAGCGACCGGCCGCTCGATCTACCGGGTGGCATTGCGCCATCTGGTCGAGCAACGCGCCGACTGGAGCTGGACCACAATCCAGATCGTCGAGAAAAAATCGCGTGTGTAGGGGAGCCGACAAAAGTGAACCCCTACTTTTGTCGGGATATAGCTACCCGCGAATCGCTGGCGGTGCTGCCAACTGAGTTGGCAACTGAGCCAGTCGATTCGCGGCGGAAAAGGCAACGAGTGGAAGGGCTAATCGCGCGGACGGAACTTGAGCGCGAGGGTTCGCTGAAACAGCTCCGTGCGTTCCGGTCGCGGTAGCGGCGACGACTTCAAAATTGCTCGTTGCACGGCGTCGTCATATGCGCGCACGCCGCTCGACCGACGCAAATGCACGTCGATGATCTCTCCGGTGGGCAGTTGCACGATATCGAAGATCGCCTCCGGATTTCCGGATAATTCGGGAACGATGACGTTGCCTCGGACCTTGGCTTGAATCCGGCGGATCCAGTCCTCTTCTGCGCGCGAGCGCTCGGCCGCCGCGGCCGCGGCGCGGGCGCGCTGCTGTCCTTCGCGCTCGGCCTGCTCCTTTAACGGAGCTTCGCGCTCTTGAGCCTGCGCGCGCGCTTGCGTCTCGCGCTCGGCTTGGGCGCGCAGCGCCTCGATTTCGCGCTGCTGCCGCTCCCGTATCTCGGCCGTGCGGACGGCCTCCTGTTTCTTTCGATCCTCCGCGTCCTTGCGGTCGCGCTCTTTTTTCTCGAGATCCTTGCGTTCCCGCTCGACCTCTTCTTTCTTCTTTCGTTCGTCTTCCTGTTTGGCTTTGAGCGCGATGTCGGTCTGGCGCGGGTCGGGGCGGTCCGGTTTTGGATCGGCTTTTGGTAGCGGCCTTGGTTCGGCCTTGGGTGGCAGCGGAGGTTCGGGCTTCGGTGGCACCGGGGGTTCAGGCTTCGGTGGCGGGGGTTGCGCTGCGGGCTCCTGCTTAGGCGGCGCTACAGCTTTGACCGGTGGCGCGTACAACTCCGCGACGACCGGCGCCGGCGGACGATTCTGCCAACGAACAGAAACGACGAGGAAGGCGATGAACGCGGCATGGACGATAACGGCGAGCCAAAGCGCGAGCCATTTGCGCTGCAGCTTGCGGGGAGAGCGTGGACGGTCGCTTCTTGCCACTTAGGCAATCACGTTGCCGGAGGACGCGCGAGCAGTCCGACCTTTTTCACGCCGTTCCGCTGCAACAAGTCGAGCACCGCCAGCACATCTTCGTAACGCGCGTTCTTGCCCGCAGCGAGCACGACGGGCTGCTCTTGCTTCGCTTGCTTCGCCAGAATGCGGCCGACGAGCTCATCGCGCGTGACACGTGCCGCGGGTACATTGGTCGCCTGATCGCGCATCCACAAGGTCATGTCGTCGCGCAGCGTGACTTCGAGCGGCTGTATGGGGATGGTCAGCTTGCTGCCAACAGACGGCAGCTCGATCTGGCCGGGACTGATGAGCGGCGCTGTGACCATGAAGATCACCAGCAACACCAGCATCACGTCGATGTACGGGACGACATTGATTTCGCTGATCGGTTTGCGGCTGCGACGCATCGTGGTGAACCTTACGCCTGCCGTTGCAAAATGTTCGAGAATTCTTCGATGAACGATTCGTAGCGGACCGATAGCCGATCGACGTCGTGCATGTAGCGGTTGTACGCGACGACTGCGGGAATGGCGGCGAAAAGGCCGATCGCCGTCGCGATGAGGGCTTCCGCGATGCCTGGAGCGACATTGGCGAGCGTCGCCTGGCTAACATTGGCCAGGCCTCGAAACGCGTTCATGATTCCCCAAACGGTACCCAAGAGGCCGATATAGGGGGACACCGAACCGACGGTAGCCAGGCCGGCAAGGTGCGCCTCGATTGCATCGATCTCGCGCTGGTACGTCGCGCGCATGGCTCGACGCGCGCTATCGAGGGTGATCGCCGACGCGGTGCCTTGACGGCGGTGTTTGGCGAACTCGCGAAACCCGGCGGTGAAGATATGCTCCATGCCGCTGCCGGTGCGCGCTTGCGCGGTGCGCTGATACAGGTCGTTGAGCTCACCCCCTTTCCAGAAATCCGCCTCGAAGGCGTTGGTGTCGGTCGTGGCGCGCCGCAACTGAAACATCTTGAGAAAGATCTGCCACCATGACCATACCGAGAGCGCGACGAGTAGCAACATGACCGCCTGTACGACCACCGAAGCTTGAGTCACCAGTGCGAAAAACGATAGATCGGCGCTAAAGTTCAACCGGAGTTCTCCAAACGTGTGACAAGAGCGGCGGGCATGCGCACGGGTCTCCAACGCGCGGCATCGATGCAAGCGAGCGTCACGCGTGCGTTGGCGAGCAGCGACTCGCCGCGTCGCACGTCCTGGCGCGCGATGAACTGGCTTGCGCCGCTTTTGGCGATTTCGACCGTCACCTCGAGCGTATCGTTCAATCGCGCGGGTTGCCGATAGTCGATTTCGCAGCGATGGACAACGAAGACGATGCCATGCTCGCGTTGGAACTCCCCGAGCGGAAAGCCCAATTGTTCGAGCCACTCGGTTCGCGCACGCTCCATGAACTTCAAATAATTGGCGTAATACACGACGCCCGCCGCGTCAGTGTCCTCGTAGTAAACGCGCAAGGCCAAGCGGAACGGGCGGGCGTCGGTCATTCCTGTGGAAAAAGGTCAGCGGCAGCGGCTCCCGGTGGCGTGAGGCCGAAGTGCCGGTACGCACGAACCGTGGCAATCCGACCACGCGAGGTGCGCTGCAGAAAACCCTGCTGGATCAGAAACGGCTCGAGGACGTCCTCGATTGTGTCGCGTTCCTCGCCGATTGCCGCAGCCAGGTTGTCGATACCGACCGGGCCGCCATCGAATTTGGCGAGCACCGACTGCAATAGCTTGCGATCCATAACATCAAGGCCGGAAGAGTCGACGTCGAGCATCGACAGAGCGGCGTCGGCGACAGCGCGCGTGACTGCGCCGTCCGCCTTGACTTGCGCGAAGTCGCGAACGCGACGCAGCAGGCGATTAGCCACGCGTGGCGTGCCCCGCGAGCGGCGAGCGATTTCCGTTGCGCCACCAGGGTCGACCGCAATCGACAACAGCGACGCCGATCGCGTCACGATGCGCGTGAGCTCATCAGTTGAATAGAACTCGAGACGCGCAACAATGCCAAAACGGTCGCGCAGCGGATTGGTCAGCATGCCCGCCCGGGTGGTGGCGCCCACCAGCGTAAACGGTGGCAAGTCGAGCTTCACGCTACGCGCAGCCGGTCCATCGCCGATCATGATATCGATCTGAAAATCCTCCAAGGCCGGATAGAGAATCTCTTCGACGATCGGCGAGAGCCGATGAATTTCATCGATGAACAAAACGTCGCGAGGCTCGAGGTTTGTAAGCATCGCGGCGAGATCGCCGGGACGTTCAAGCACCGGCCCGGAAGTCTGGCGCAGGTTGACGCCGAGCTCGTAGGCGATGATGTGCGACAGCGTTGTTTTGCCCAAGCCAGGTGGTCCGAACAGCAGCACGTGATCGAGCGCCTCCTGTCGATTTCTGGTCGCTTCGATAAAGATCGACAGTTGCTCGCGGATTTTTTCCTGACCGATATATTCGGCGAGTCCCCGAGGGCGCAGTGCGCGCTCGACGATCTCTTCATGGACGCCCGCGACCTTGGGGGTCACGACGCGATGGAGTTCGTCGTTTTCGATCATCGCGCATCCCTAGCTGTCGAGCGGGAGTTGGGAGGTCGAGTCGCCAGGGACAAGTCTTCGTAAGCTCGCACCGATTAACCGTCCGATTAGGCTTTGGCCAGAAACTTGAGCGCCTGGCGGATACCGTCGGCGACCGCGACTCCCTCCGGCAACTTCTTGATCGCCGCGACCGCCTCTTTGTCGCTGTAGCCGAGGGCGAGCAACGCGTGCAGGACGTCGGACGACGCAGGCGGCGCGCGATAGACGCCCACCGTGCTCGTCAAGTCGGCGCCCAATTTGTCCTTGAGCTCAAGCAGAAGCCGGTCCGCGGTTTTCTTGCCGATGCCGGGAATCTTCGTCAGCCGTCCGGTCTCTTGCATCGTCACAGCCTGCGCGAGCTCGGTAACGGAGAGCCCCGACAAAACGGCGAGCGCGATGCGCGCGCCGATCCCGGTGATCTTCACGAGTTGCCTGAATGCCCGGCGCTCGCTTTCACTGCCGAAGCCGAATAGGAGGTGAGCGTCTTCGCGGACGACGAGATGCGTGTACAACACCACCCGCTCGCCGGTTGCGGGCAAGTGATAAAACGTGCTCATCGGGACGTCGACTTCATAGGCCACGCCATGGACGTCAACCAGAAGTTGCGGCGGGTTCTTTTCAACGAGCATCCCTTCGAGGCGACCGATCATGAACGTGTCCGTATGAAGTCGCGTCGATTGTCGCACGCACCGTTTCACGAGCGCTGCGTGTTTATGTCGCCATGTTTAACGCAGGCGTAATCATGGCGTCCCTTTAGCGCACGAGGCGGCCGGATCGCATGGAATAGCCGGAGGCGCGCAACGTTCCCATCCCCACGCTGCCATGCGCGTGGCAAATCGCACATGCCAGCGCGTCGGCCGCGTCGCGCGAAGGAGCGCCGGGCAATCGCAGGAGGCGCTGCACCATGTCCTGGACCTGTGATTTCATTGCGCGGCCCTTGCCGACGACAGCCTGCTTGACTTGGAGGGCCGTGTATTCGTGCACAGGAACGCCGGCGAGGACCGTTACGGCAATTGCAGCCCCGCGGGCTTGGCCAAGCAGGAGCGTCGTGTTCGGGTTCACGTTGACAAAGACCTTTTCCACGGCAACTTCGGTCGGACGCTCCTCGGCGATGACGTGGGCAAGATCGCGGGCGATGATTCCCAGCCGCACCGACAAGCTATCTCCCGCCGCACGAATGCAGCCGCTCGTCACGTAGGTCAGCCTGCCGCCATCGACAACGATCAGGCCAAAGCCCGTCACGCGCAGTCCGGGATCGATCCCTAAGATCCTGCGCTCGAGACCCGGGGCCGCGAATCGTCTATTCGACAACGACGGCGGTCCCACTGGCGCAGACCATCAGCATCGAGCTGGCTTTACCGAGTGTTTCGTAGTCGAGATCAACGCCGACGATCGCGTTCGCTCCTAATCCCGTAGCCGCGTCGCTCATCTCGTTCAACGCGGTCTCGCGCGCGCTCTGCAGCACGTTCTCGTAAGCGCCGGCACGGCCACCCACGATATCGCGTACCGACGCGAAAAGGTCGCGAAAGATGTTCGCTCCAACAATGGCCTCGCCACTGACAATGCCGATGTAACGTGTGATGCGGCGCCCTTCGAGGGAGGGAGTGGTCGTAAGCAGCACGGTGGGATTCTAGGATTCGATAACAGCCGATGTGTAAACGTCCTGCACGTCGTCTAAGCTTTCCAGCGCATCGAGAAGCTTTTGCATGCCCGCTGCGTCGTCGCCGCTCATCTCGACTTCGACGACGGGCTTCATCGTCACTTCGGCGATTTCCGGCGCAAAGCCGGCTCTGGTGAGGGCATCCTTCACCGCGACGAGATCATAAGGTGGCGTGATGACGTCGATACTCCCGTCGGCGCTCGTCACGACGTCCTCCGCACCAGCCTCGAGCGCCACCTCGAGCAATCGGTTCTCGTCGGTGCCAGGCGCGAGCAGAATCTGGCCGCAATGCTTGAAGAGGAAAGCGACCGAGCCATCGGTGCCGAGATTTCCGCCATGTTTGGAAAACGCATGGCGTACATCGGCGACAGTGCGCGTCCGGTTGTCCGTCATGCAGTCAACGATGACCGCCGCGCCGTTGATTCCGTACCCTTCGTAGCGAATTTCCTCGTATTGCACACCCGCGAGGTCGCCTGAGCCACGTTTGATCGCTCGCTCGATTGTATCCTTGGGCATGTTCTGATCGGTTGCCTTGTCGATGGCAAGCCGCAGACGCGGATTGATCGCGGCGTCGCCGCCACCCAAGCGCGCCGCGACGGTAATTTCCCGGATCAAACGAGTGAAGATCTTGCCACGCTTAGCGTCGGTCGCGGCTTTTTTGTGCTTGATGTTTGCCCATTTACTATGGCCGGCCATGGAACTCGTACGACGCTCATTACGCGATCGCACAGTATAGCGTGCATCCCATGGGATCCTTGCTTAAAGCAACCCTTGCTGCGCCAGGAATTGCTGTAGCACTTTGAGCCTGACCGCGGCGTCGTTGATCTCGAGCATGCTTTGCTTGATGTGCAAAGGTAACGGGAGGAGCTCCGAAAGCCGGTAGCTGACCCAGGACGAATCGCCATAGTCTTGCGCGGCCGGAAAATTTTGTGGACCGATGCGGCCGGCGATGAGCTCAAGCAGCCTGGCGAGGGGTGCGAAAGGCTCCGTCAACGGAATCTGGGGCTCGGGCGATATCGGTGTCACGTTTCCGATGATCAGCCCCGATTGCTCGACCGAATGGCCTTGGATCTGAAAGCGCGATTCCCCCAACGTCTTGATGTGCAGAATGCCAAGCTGGGGCATATCCCAATCCGTAATCCGCGCGAGCGTGCCAATCGGGTGGAACTCGGCTGGTGCACCGTGCGCTGCGCCGACCTCGTCGCCCTTGGTGATCAGGCAAACGCCGAACGGACTGCTCCTGACAAGACACGTCTTGGTCATGTCGATGTAGCGCTGCTCGAACACTTTGAGCGGCAGCAAGCCACCGGGAAAGAGCACGGTCCTCAAAGGAAAGAGCGGCACTGAGTGAGGACGATGGCCGTTGTCCCCCGCAGCGATAAAAGGCCAAATCATGGCCGCGTCAGAGGGTAGCCGGTTACGCCGACCGCGTCGCCACTTGAGGCTTCGCTTCGCGCTCCGCTCCCCACCGCGGCACGAGGTCGTGCGGCACGCGGAGTTGATCGAGCACGCGCGCGACGACGAAATCGACCAGGTCGGAAACAGTTTGCGGACGGGTGTAGAAGCCGGGGGCAGGGGGGAGGATCACCGCTCCGGCCCGCGCGAGTTGCAGCATGTTATCGAGATGGATCGCGGAAAGCGGCGTCTCGCGGGGAACCAGTACCAATGGGCGCCGCTCCTTCAGCATCACGTCCGCGGCGCGTTCGATCAGATTATCGGCAAGGCCATGGGCAATTGCCGAGAGTGTGCCGATGCTGCAGGGACACACGACCATGGCGTCCGCCGGGTTAGAGCCTGACGCGACTGGTGCGAGCCAATCATCGCGTGCAAATGCCGTGATCTGACCGTCGCGTGCTTTGCAGAGTTCGCTTAAGAGGCGGGCGGCGGCACGCGGTTGCGCAGGCAACACGAGATCGCACTCCTGCTTCGCAACCACCTGTGCTGCGGACGAATAGAGTAGATAAATGCGCCGTTGCGCCGCGACCAGGCATTCGAGCAAGCGCAAACCAAACGGCATTCCCGACGCCCCGGTGAATGCGAGCGTGACGGTGGTTGGCGCGGTCAACATAGTCGGAGGATTCACCGTCAAATTGTAGCTCGCGGCAGGAGCAACAGTGGCTTCTCCCTTCTTACGCCAGTTCGCGATGGCGCACCAGCACTTGGTAGCGGTGGGAGAATGCCTGCGCCAGCCGTTCCGCGAGATAGACCGAGCGGTGGCGCCCGCCGGTGCAACCGATTCCCACGGTCAGGTAATTGCGGTTATCGCGCGCGTAATCAGGCAGCCAGCTCGCCACGAAGTGGTAGATGTCCCCATACATGCGCTCGACCTCCGATAGCGATTCGAGAAATGCGACGACCGGCGCGTCCTTACCGGTCAGCGGTGAGAGCACGGGCTCGTAGTGCGGATTCGGCAGGCACCGGACATCGAACACCAAGTCGGCGTCGAGCGGAACACCGTGCTTGAAGCCGAACGATTCAAGGAGCAGGGTGAGCTTGCTCGGGTCGACCGAAATGAAATCCTTGATCCAACCTCGCAGCGCCGCCGCCGGAAGATCGCTCGTATCAAAGGCAAACCCGCTCTGTGGCATCTCGGTCATCAGTCCACGTTCGTACTCGATTGCCTCGGTTAACGTTCGCTGGTCGTTGGAGAATGGATGCCTGCGGCGCGTTTCCGAAAAGCGCTTGACCAGAGTGTCCGTTTTCGTATCGAGATAGAGAAAGCGCACTGTCCATCCGGCGGCTTCTGCTGCCGTGATGGCGTCGGTCAGACCCGGTAATCCAGGCCCCGTCTTGACGTCGAGCGCGACGGCGACGCGATGCTGGCCGTGCTGCGCGAGATAGCTGACCGTGTCTGCGAGCATCGACAACGGCAGATGATTGATCGCGTAGTAGCCCGAGTCCTCGAGGGCCGCGAGCGCGACGCTCTTGCCCGAGCCGGACACGCCACCGATCAACAGCAAGTCCATCGCATGACCTGGCGTCAGCCGCCGTTCTCCATCAACTGCTGCTGACGCTCGATGAATTCCTTCGTGCTATCGATGCCGCGCTGGTTCAGCACGAAGTTGCGCACGGCAGCCTCAACGAGCACCGCCAGATTGCGCCCGGCCGCCACCGGGATCGTGACTTTGCGGATCGGCACCGCCAGCACGTCCTGATAGGTGGCGTTGACCTGCAACCGATCGAGCTCGGTAAAGGTCTCGTTGCCATGATCCTCGAGGTGAACCAGGAGTCGCAAGAGCTTGTGCGGCCGCACCGCCGTCTCGCCGAAGATCGTTCGGATATTCAAGATGCCGATTCCGCGGACTTCGAGAAAATCGCGGAGCACCGCGGGACAACGGCCTTCGACGGTGTCGGGCGAGATCCGATAGAGCTCGACGATATCGTCCGCGATGAGGCCATTCCCGCGCGAGATCAGCTCAAGCGCGAGCTCGCTCTTGCCGATCGCGGACGCGCCGGTGATTAAAACCCCCATCTCCAGAACGTCGAGGAAAACGCCGTGCAGCGTCGTCGATTCGGCGAGCACGCGAGACAGATGCAGGCGAAACACGTCGACCAAATGCGGAGACGGCTGCTGCGACGCGAAAAGCGCCATGTGATGCGTATTGCACCGCTCGGTCAAGAACTCCGGTACCGGCTCACCGTTGGCAACGACGATCGCCACGAGCTCGGTCGTGAACAACTGTTCGATCGAACGTTTCAATTCATCTTCGGGTAGCCCACGCAGATAGGTACTTTCCGCGGCGCCTAGGATCTGAATGCGAAACGGATGGATAAAGTTCATGTGCCCGACCTGGCCAATCGTGGGCTTCAGCGCCGAATCCCCGGTCAAAACGCGGTTACCTCCTTGCTGGCCAGCGAGCCAGGTGAGACCTAAGCGATCTTTGTTGTCAGCGAAGAGTTTTTCCACGCTAACTTGGCGCATCGCGGCTTCGCCGATCATTCGCGGCGCTCCCAGTCAGCGAATAGCGAGGCCATTTCGGGAACCGTTTTGACGGCAACAAGCTTTTCACGGAACTCCCGCTCGGAAAACATCTGCGCGAGTTCGGAGAGCAGCAGCAGATGCTGATCCGTCGCGTGTCCAGGGACTAAAAGGACGAATACTTGCGAAACGGGTTTGCCATCCGGCGCGTCGAACGGGATCGGCGATCGCAGACGCAGAAACGCCCCACGTGCCTCGTTCAAGCCCTTCAACCGCCCATGCGGAATCGCGATTCCTTGCCCGAGACCAGTCGATCCCAGCTTCTCGCGTGCGGCGAGGCTCGCGGCAACAGTTGCGGCTGCGAATCCGCCGCTTGCCTCGAACAATTCCCCCGCGATTTCGAAGAGATGCGTCTTGTTAGCCGCCTCCAAGTCGAGGACGATGTTTGCGGCCGGCAGAAGTTCTGCGATTTGATTCATGGCACGAGGACGGGCGATGCCGCATGCGAAAGCAAAATCAGCGCGTGGGCTTTCTTATTGCACCGTCTTGTCGGCGTCGGCGATGCCAGGCTCTGAGGGGAGCAACGAGCGTTCGATTGTGTCGCGGTCGGTGCGGTGGGCGGTGGTCTTTTCCTTATGCCGCAGCACTTGCCGATCGAGCTTGTCGACGAGCGCGTCGATCGCCGCATAGAGGTCCGGCTCGATGGCCTCAACATGGATCTCTCGTCCACGCACGTGAACATTGGCCTCGACCTTTTGCCGCAGCTTGGCGACCGACATCACGACGTTGACATCGATCACGTGGTCGAAATGCCGCGTGACGCGACCCAACTTGGCGATGACGTAGGCGCGAATGGCCGGAGTGATATCCATATGGACGCCGGTGAGGTTCAAATTCATCGGGTTTCCTCGAATTCTTGGCTGTAACGGGATAGCTTGCGCGCAGCCAACGGCGAGCAATAGCGGCTCATGGCATCTTGCGTAAGTTGACTGGAGGGATCGACAGCGCCTCTCGGTATTTTGCGATCGTCCGCCGCGCGACCAGAATTCCCTGCTCGCCCAAGAGCTCGGCTATCTTGCTGTCGGTCAATGGTGCTTTCGGCTCTTCCGCCGCGATCAGCTGCTTGATCAGCGCGCGAATCGCAGTGGCGGAGGCTGCGCCGCCGCTGTCGGTTGCGACGTGGCTGCCGAAGAAATACTTGAGCTCAAAAGTCCCGCGCGCCGTCAGCATGTATTTTTGGGTGGTCACGCGCGAGATGGTCGACTCGTGCAACGACAGCATCTCAGCGATTTCGCGCAAGACCATCGGGCGCATCGCGACCTCGCCGTGCTCGAAAAAGCGGCGCTGGCGCTCGACGATCGCTTGCGCCACGCGCAGAATCGTTTCGAACCGCTGAGCAACGTTGCGAATCAGCCATTTCGCTTCCTGTAGCTGTGCCGCGAGCTGCTGATTCGATGATTCGCGGTTACGCGTCAGAATGTCGGCGTAGATGCGGTTCAACCGGAGCTTGGGCATGGCGGCTTCATTGAGCGTCGCGACCCATTGTCCGCGTACTTTGCGAACGAGGACGTCAGGTACGACGTAGTTCGCTTCTTCTTTGGCGAACGCTGCGCCGGGCCGCGGATGCATGCTGCGAATCAGCTCGCGCACGGCGCGTATGCCCACTTCATCCATGTGCAGCACGCGTTTTAGTTTCGTGAAATCGCGGTTCGCGAGCAGCGGTAAGTGCCCCTCCACGAGCTTTAGAGCCTCGTCGCGAAACGGGGTACAGGCGGGCAAAGCCTTCAACTGCAACCCAAGGCATTCGGAGAGATCGAGCGCTCCGACGCCGGGCGGCTCGAAGCTTTGCAGGAACTTGAGCGCGATCTTCAGCTCGTCCGGCTCGAGCGCGTCGTTTTCGGAGAACATCTCGGCTATTTCGTCGAGCGATGAGCCAAGGTAGCCATCCTCGTCAACCGCGTCGATCAACGCGGCAACGATCTGGCGGTCGCGCTCGGGCAGATTGAGAAGCGCAAGTTGGCTGACCAGGTGATCGCGTAGCGTGCTCGCAGCGATCTGCTGGGGTGAATAATCGTCGTCCTCGCTGTTGCTGTTGCCCCCGCCCCAATCGCCATCGCTGCCGCCACCCCCGAAATCCGAAAAATCGGTGACGTCGGGTAGATCGTCGCGCGTCGGCGCAACGTCGGCGCCGTTCAGGCCGTCGCTTCGCTCCTCGCGTGAGGGGCGTTCCAACGTCGTGGGGGGCGCCGTGCCAGCCAGTGAAAATTCCTGCGGGGGGCCGTCGTCGTCGCTTTCTTCTCGCTCGAGAAGAGGATTTTCCTGCAACAGCCGTTCGACCTCGGCGTTCAACTCGATCGTCGACAGCTGCAGCAGCCGAATCGACTGTTGCAACTGAGGCGTCAGCGTCAGGTGCTGCGAAAGTTTGAGTTGAAGCGTCTGTTTCATCGCGGTGCCTAGTCCACGACGTCAGAGGCGGAAGTGCTCACCGAGGTAAACCTTGCGGACGTCCTCATTATAGACAATCTCGGGCGGCGCGCCGGACGCGAGCACCCGGCCATCGTTCAAAATGTAAGCGCGGTCGCATATGCCAAGCGTTTCACGCACGTTGTGATCGGTGATAAGCACTCCGATATCGCGCTCCTTCAAAAACCCGATGATCCTCTGGATGTCGAGCACCGCCAGCGGATCGATTCCGGCAAAAGGCTCGTCGAGCAAGATGAAGCGCGGCCGTGTCGCCAACGCGCGGGCAATTTCGCAGCGGCGGCGCTCGCCGCCGGATAGCGAGATGGCGGGTGCGCTCGCCAAATGCGCGATCGACAGGTCCTCGAGCAATGCATCGAGGCGATTGGCGAGCGTGTCGGGGTCCAAATCCTGCAATTCGAGAATCGCTCGGACGTTCTCCGCTACCGTCAGCTTGCGAAAGATCGACGCTTCCTGCGGAAGATACGAGAGACCGCGGCGAGCGCGCACATGAATCGGCAGCTTTGATAAATCCTCGCTGTCGAGCTCGATGCGGCCGCTATCGGCAGCGACGAGGCCGACGATCATGTAGAAGCAGGTTGTCTTGCCGGCGCCGTTAGGACCGAGAAGCCCGACGACCTCGCCGCTCGCCACCTCGAGCGACACGTCGTGAACGACCGTACGTGCCTTGTACCGCTTTCGCAAATGGGCGGCCGAAAGCTTGCTCATCCACCATCCACACTACTTGGGCTGAATTTCTTCGGATGGTTTGAGCGTCAGCGCGGGCTGCTTCAAGTTGCGGTCGGATCCCTTAGTGCTGCCTTTGCCGGGCGCTGCTTCGTTTTTCGGCGAGAACACGCCACGCACGCGATCGGTGCGGCCGAGCTCGTCCGGAGCCGCCGCAGCGTCCGCGCGCCCCTCAGCCTTGAAGAACTCGGTGGCGGCGTTGTAGGAGATGTAATTGCTGCGGATCTCGTCGGTGCCGCGCTTCAACATCGCGCGATCGAAGAGCTGCAACAATTCTTTCTGACCGTCGTAGTCGGCACGCAGCGCCGAGCCTTCGTAGTACTCATCCTTGCCGTCCTGCTTCTGCCGGAACGAGATCGGATTGCCATAGGCCACCGCCGACATCGAGTTGTCCTGGTTTTGCTTGAATTCGATGCGATCAGCTTTGATCGTAATCGTGCCCTGGGTAATGATGACATTGCCCTTGAGTGCGCCGGTCCGCTTCTCGTAGTCGAAGTTGCCGTCAGCTGCCGAGAAATTGATCGGCTTTTCACGATCGCTTTTCTCGGCGAGCGCCGGCGCGGAAGCGACGAGCGCTAACACGATCGCTAAAAAGCCGATGCCGTGCGTCGATACAAGCGAAGTTTCTGCTTTGATCACTTAGGAAGGGAGCGCGGCATAAGCGTTCCACGTACGTTCGAACTCAGTTTGACCGTTCTCGCCTTATTGTCGATTTCGAGCCCGACGGCGCGGATTATTCCACGCGGGTCCTCGATCGTCACTGCTTGATCGGTGCGCGCGATCTCGTGATCGGGCCTGACGTGCAGATACTCGGTCGTTACCGTGATGGGGCCGGAGGGCTCACCGCTGGCGGCCGGGCCGCTGCTTTCGCGGACTGCTCGCACGTTTCCGGTGAAGTAAGCGTCCTCGCGATCACCGCTCAGCCTGCCACGATCCGCGGTGACGCGAAACACGGGTTGGCCAGGCTCGCTCATCGCCATCGATGGCGCCTCGAATTCCGTGCTTTGGTCATCGCCGAAATGGCGCGCGCGCTTAGCCGCGACCAATTGCGCGATGCGACCCTGGCTGTCCAAGGTCAACGCGCGGAAGTCCTCGATATAAAGATCCGGGTCGTGGCGCGCTGAGCCATCGCGGGGTGCCCCAGGGGTCTTCACTTGCGCATCGAGCCAATAGGTCAATGCCGCGAGTGCGCCCAGCAGCAGGACCGGCGACCATGCGGTCACCCGGTCGAGGATCGAGGGGGAGCGTCGCGCGCGAGCGGGCATCGGACTTCTTAATTGGGGCCTGTTAAGAGGCCCTAGTTGGCGGGCATAGGCGAGCTGAGCGCCACGGCCTCTTTTCCTTGCGCGACAAGGATAAGGTCGGCCAGCTCGCGCACAGCCCCCGCGCCGCCCTCGCGATCAGTGACGTAGTGCGCGTGCTCGCGCACAAGCGCCGGCGCATGCGGCACCGTCACCGCAAAACCGCAGACGCGCAGCACCGGAAGATCGGGCAAATCATCGCCAATGTGCGCACACTCTGTTTCTGGAATCGCTAGCTTCCGGCGGAACGCCGTCCACAACTCAAGCTTGTCGCCTGCTCCCAAGAGCACGTGCTCGATTCCCAACATGCGCGCGCGGTGTGCAATCGCGGGAGAGTTACTGCCGGTGATCCAGGCAATCGCAATACCGGCGCGCGCTAAGAGCTTCAATCCAAGTCCATCCAGCACTGAGAACCCCTTGACCTCGCCACCATGCTCGTCCACGTAGACCTTGCCATCGGTTAACACGCCGTCCACATCGCAGGTGAGTAGCCGTACGCGTCGTGCGCGGTCGAGAGCGCTCACCTCCATCAGACAACGCGCGCGCGAAAAAGATCGTGCAGGTGCAGTGCGCCGACGAGCTTCGCTTGCTCATCGACGACCAACAGCACCTGCACCTTCGGCACCCTTTCCATCGCTTCCACGCAATCAACGGCCAATTGACCAACGCTGATGGTTCGTGGCGACGGAGTCATCACCTCGGTCACGTTGGTCGCCGCGACGTCGCGGACGCGCTCGAGGCTACGACGCAAATCGCCGTCGGTGAAAATTCCAGCAACACGGCCGTCGCTGTCGATGATCGCCGTCATTCCCATACCTTTTCGGCTCATCTCGACGATGGCCTCGCCAAGCGTAGCGGTGGTCGGCGACGTCGGCAGTGCATCCCCGGTTCGCATGATGTCGCCGACGCGCGTCAACAAGCGCCGTCCCAGCGCACCACCGGGATGCGATCGAGCGAAGTCTTCAACCGAGAACCCTCGCGCATCCAAGAGTGCCAAGGCGAGCGCGTCTCCCAGCGCCAATGCGGCCGTCGTGCTCGCGGTCGGTGCAAGTCCCAGCGGACACGCCTCGCTGTCCACGGCAGCGTCGAGGTGCACGTCGGCCGCCTGCGCGAGCGAGCTCGCTTCGTTACCTGTGAATGCGATGAGCGCCGCGCCCTCGCGCTTCAAATGCGGGACGAGACCGACGAGCTCGTCGGTCTCGCCGGAGTAAGAGAGCATCAGCACGACGTCGTCGGGCGCAATCATCCCCAAATCGCCGTGGGAGGCCTCTGCCGGATGCACGAAAAATGCTGGAGTCCCGGTTGACGCAAGTGTCGCGGCCAACTTGCGCGCGATGTGTCCAGATTTGCCCATACCGGAGACGATGACGCGGCCGCGGCAGTAAAGAAGCAGCTCGACAGCAACCACGAACGGAGTGCCGACCCGCGTTGCCATCGCGACGATCGCGGCGGCTTCGGTTGCCAGAACATTGTGCGCCAATGCCAACACACGCGCTGCGTCGACCCTCCCCCCCGCACCTGGTTCCGCGTTCGGCGAGTGCTCGAGGTTGCCGCGTGCGTTCATCCGCCCGGAAGTATAACTGGCGCTTCAAAAGAAAGCGCTTAACCGCGGCTGCTCTTATCCCCGCGCTCATCTCCCACCAAGGCTTTTTGCCAGCGTCGGCCGGCAAAATTGCCATGCTACATTGACCGCGTCGCTTTCATTGTGCCATCGCGTGATGCCGCCGACGCTGCTGTTGATTCTCGTCCTGCTTGCCGCGGCTGTCGTGGTCGTCGTCGTGTGCCGGCTGCTTCGATTGCCCCCGATCTTGGGCTATCTAACAGTCGGGATCGCCGTCGGACCGCACGCTCTGGCGTGGGTACCGGATGACACCGCGACACGTCACCTCGCGGAATTCGGGATCGTGTTCTTGATGTTCTCGATCGGGCTCGAATTCAGCCTACCGCAGTTGCGCGCGATGCGCCGAGCGGTGTTCGGGCTCGGACTTGCGCAAGTTGCGATCACCACCGCAGCGGCGATGGGTGTGCTGCAACTCGTCGGTTACGGCTGGCAGGCAGGCCTTGTACTTGGCGGCGCACTCGCGATGAGCTCGACCGCCATCGTCTCCAAAATGCTTGCCGAACGGATGGAACTGGGAACGGCGCATGGGCGTGACGTCATGGGCATCCTGCTATTCCAGGACCTTGCCGTCGTCGCGTTCCTGATCGTCATCCCCGAGCTGTCCAAGACCGGCGGCGACCTCGTGCGGGCACTCGGGCTCGCGACCATCAAGGCAGCGGCTGCGCTGACGCTCATCCTGTTCCTGGGCCAGCGACCGATGCGCGCGTGGTTTCATCTGGTCGCGCGGCAGCGCTCATCGGAGTTATTCGTCCTCAACGTTTTATTGGTGACGCTCGGCCTGTCCGCGCTCACGGCCGTACTCGGGCTCTCGCTCGCACTTGGCGCATTCCTCGCCGGGATGCTGATCGCCGAAACCGAGTATCGCTATCAGGTCGAGGAGGACATCAAGCCGTTTCGCGACGTTCTGCTCGGTCTTTTCTTCGTCACCGTCGGAATGGCGCTGAATTTGAGCGTCGTCGGGGCGAGCCTGCCATGGGTCGCGCTGCTCATCATTCTTCCTGTCGCCGCCAAGCTCGTCTTGATCCTGGTGCTCGCGCGCGCGTTCGGCGCGCCGCTCGCGACCGCCGTGCGCACGGGGGTCTACCTTGCGCAGGCTGGGGAACTCGCGCTGGTCATGCTAGCTCTGGCCGGAGATCACGCGTTGCTTCCGCCAGCGTTGATGCAACCGGTGTTGGCGGCGATGATCTTATCGATGGTGACTGCCCCGCTGGTCATCGAATTCGCGGAGCCGTTGGTGCGCAAAGTCTCGGCGAGCGACTGGCTGGCGCGCGCCGCGCAGCTCACCCAGATTGCGGCAACCTCGATGGCGCGCCAAAACCACGTTATCGTCTGCGGGTACGGGCGCAGCGGACAGAACTTGGTCCGCCTCCTCGAGGCCGAAGAGATTCCTTATTTAGCGCTCGACGCCGATCCGCAGCGCGTACGCGAGGCGGCCGACGGCAGCAGCGTTGTCTATGGGGATGCGAGTCGGCGTGAGACGCTCGTCTCCGCCGGATTAGCGAAAGCGCGCGCTCTCGTCATTACGTTCGCCGACACCTCCGTGGCTCTGAAAATCCTGCATCAAGTGCACCAGGCGCGATCCGATCTCCCCGTCGTCGTGCGCACCCTCGACGACAGCGAGATCGAACTTCTGCTGGCGGCGGGGGCGACCGAGGTCGTGCCCGAAGTGCTTGAAGGGAGCCTCATGCTCGCCTCGCATTCGCTCTTGTTGCTAGGCGTGCCATTGCCAGCGGTGTTGCAACGCATTCGCAACGTTCGGGAGGAAAGGTACAGCCTCTTCCGCGGCTTCTTTCACGGTGCTACCGATACCGCGGATGCCGCCGAGAACCTGCAATCGCGCCTCCACTCGGTGGTGTTGCCGGATCGGGCCCACGCTGTCGGTCGGAGCCTCGGCGAGCTCGAGCTCGGCGGGCTCGTCGAGGTAACGGGTGTGCGCCGCCGCGGCTCGCGTTCGCAACGTCCGGATGCGGCATGGCGATTCGAAGCCGGTGACGCCGTTGTGCTGCTGGGCCAGCCGGAGCGGCTCGTATTGGCCGAGCAACGATTGCTTGGCGGCACCGATTGAGGGAGCTCAAAGGGGCGAATTCTTGCCACCCTTACTCCATTGACTCTGCCTCGAGCGCGTTAACGTCCTACCGGTGTTTACTCACGCTGCTCAACGGCAGGCCCGTACCAGCTACAATCGAGATCCGCTTGGTCGCCTTTTAGTCTCCGTGACGTCGTCCTTACCGTTGTCTGCCGCCCCGCCTTCCTGTCCCACCGAGAATGCCGTCGAGCTCGCCCGAGTTTCGTTTGGCTACGAGCGCAAGCGGCCGGTATTGCAAGGGATCGACATGGTTATCCCGCGCGGCAAGGTCGTCGCGATTATGGGGGGCTCGGGCAGCGGCAAGACCACGATCTTGCGGTTAATCGGTGGCCAGCTAAAGCCGCAGTCGGGGAAGATCGTCGTTGCCGGTAAGGCAGTGCCGGACCTCGATCGCACCGAGCTTTTCGCGCTGCGCCGCCAGATCGGCATGCTGTTTCAATTTGGCGCGCTGTTCACCGACCTTTCCGTCATGGAGAACATCGCATTCCCGCTGCGCGAGCACACCGACCTTTCGGACGAATTGATACGCGATCTGGTGCTGATGAAGCTGAACGCGGTTGGGTTGCGTGGCGCGGCAAAGTTGCGCCCCGCCGAGCTGTCAGGCGGGATGGCGCGCCGAGTGGCATTGGCTCGGGCCATCGCACTCGATCCGATGCTCGTTTTGTACGATGAGCCGTTTGCGGGCCTGGATCCGATTTCGCTGGGGGTCGTTGGACAGTTGATCCGCAACTTGAACGATGCGTTGGGGATTACCTCGGTGCTGGTGACGCACGATGTCTACGAGTCGCTCAAGATCGTCGATTATCTGTACTTTGTCTCCGACGGACGCATCATTGCGCAGGGGACCCCGGCGGAAGTGCGCGCGTCGGCGGATCCATTCGTCCGGCAGTTCGTCGATGGCGAGCCGGATGGACCGGTCCCGTTTCACTATCCCGCGCGTCCATATACCGAGGAGCTCGCCGCGCATGCCCGCTAATACGCTGGTCTTCGGTTTACGGCGCGTCGGCGCCGGTGCGATCAAGGTGATCTCCCGCCTTGGGTTCGCTGCACGCTTCTTCGTGGCCGTGCTGTTGCACACGCCATCCGCGCTGCGGCGGATTCAACTGACGTTGCGCGAGATCTATTTTTCCGGCGTGCTGTCACTCGTCATTATTTTGGTGTCTGGCCTGTTCGTCGGGATGGTGCTTGGTTTGCAAGGTTACGATTCGCTTAACAAATACGGCGCCGGCGACTCGCTCGGAATCTTCGTCGGATTGGCGCTTGTCCGGGAACTAGGTCCCGTCGTCGCGGGTCTGTTGTTCGCGAGTCGCGCGGGTAGCGCAATCACCGCGGAAATTGGCTTGATGAAAACTACCGAGCAACTGGTCGCGATGGAGATGATGGCAGTCGATCCGCTGGCCCGAATTGTCGCTCCCCGCTTTTGGGGCGGCGTCATCTCGATGCCCCTGCTGGCGGCCTTGTTTTCGGTGCTCGGTATCTTTGGCGCGTATCTCGTCGGCGTGTCGCTCATCGGTATGGATTCGGGCGCGTTCTGGGGCAACATGCGCGCGGGCATCGATTTTTGGCCGGACGTCACCAATGGCATCATCAAGAGTATCGTCTTCGGTGTCGCCGTCAGCCTGATCGCCGTGTTCGAAGGGTACGATGCACAGCCAACCGCGGAAGGAGTGTCGAGCGCAACGACGCGGACCGTCGTCGGCAGCTCGCTCGCGATCCTGGCGCTCGATTTCGTGCTCACCGTGTTCATGTTCCGCGGCACGGGGGTGGTATGAATCGCGCGACCATCGACCTCTGGGTCGGCGTCTTCGTCACCGTTGCGTTGGGCGCCATCCTGTTTTTGGCGCTGAAGGTCGCCAATCTCGCAACATTGCAGACCGTGCCGTCGTACCGGCTCGAGGCTCGCTTCGACAATATCGGCGGCTTGAAGCTGCGCGCACCCGTGAAGGCGGCCGGTGTCGTCGTGGGCCGCGTCGAGCGGTTTCGGCTTGATGCAAAGACGTACGAGGCGGTCGTGACAATGAAAATCGACAACGGCTTTCACTTCACCAAGGACACGATCGGGTCGATTCTGACCTCCGGCTTGTTGGGCGAAGTCTATATCGGCCTCGATTCCGGAGGCGACACAGCGATGCTCGCGGATGGCGGGGAGATTGCGAAGACGCAGTCGGCAGTGGTGATCGAAAAACTGATCGGCCAGTTCTTGTTCGACAAGGCCGGGAGCACAGGGAGTGTCAAGTGAGGCAAAGCAGTCGATGCGCGCAAGATGAACGATCAGTTTCGGTGAACCTGCGATCCTTCGCAGCCCTCGTTGCAGCACTGCTCTTGTCGGCGTGCGCCAGCACCGGTGGACGTGTCAACGCCGATCCTCTCGAGCCGTTCAACCGTACGATGTATGCGATTCATGAGCCGCTTGACGAGAACGTCGTCAAGCCGGTTGCCCAGGCCTATCTCGATTACACGCCGAGCCCGCTGCGCACCGCGATACATAACTTTTTCGGCAACATCGAAGACTTTTTCTCCGGAGTCAACGGACTCTTGCAGGGCAAGCTCGACAAGGCAGGACATGATTTCGGCCGCGTCATGGTCAATACCGGATTTGGCGTGCTCGGACTCATCGATATCGCGTCCGATGCCGACATTCCGCGGGGCGGCGAGGACTTTGGCCAAACGTTTGGCCATTGGGGCATCGCCCAAGGACCATATCTTTTTATTCCGTTGATTGGTCCCAGCTCATTCCGCGACGGCTCCGGCCTCTTGGTGCGGATTGCCGCCTCGCCCGTACTCTATATCCCCGCGTGGGAGGTTCGTACGGTACTCGAGATTTTGGGTCCAATCGATCTGCGCGCAAGCTTGATCGGGACCACATCTCTGGTTGAGCAAGCCGCGCTCGACCGCTATACGTTTATCCGTCGTTCGTACCTGCAGCGCAGGCAATACGAGGTTTACGACGGCCAACCGCCACCGGTCAAGGACGAGGACGACTAATGAAGCATTATCGATGGTTCGCTGGCTGTGTCGCCGTCGCGCTTGGTCTCGTCGCCAATGGGCCGGCGCTCGCGCAAGAAACCGCCGACGCAGCGGTCAAGCGCGCGTCGCAGGAGTTGCTGCAGATTATCCGCGCCGATCCCAAGGTACAGGCGGGCGATCAGGCACGTATTCGCGAGGTCGTGGAGGCAAAGGTATTTCCGAACATTGATTTCGAACGCATGACTTCGCTCGCCATGGGCCGCAACTGGCGGGTCGCCAGTCCCGAGCAACAAAAGCGGCTGATCGAGGAATTTCGCACGCTTCTCGTGCGTACCTATTCGGGCGCGCTCTCGCAATATCGCGATCAAACGATGGATTACAAACCAGTGCGCGCGGAGCCCAACGCGACCGAGGTGACTGTGCGCACCGAAGTCTTGCGAGCCGGTCAGGCCCCCGTTCCGATCGACTACAGCATGACCAAGAAGACGGACGGATGGCAGGCATATGACATCGTCGTGGGCGGCGTATCGCTCGTCACCAACTATCGCGACGAATTCAGCGAGCAGATCAAGGCAGGTGGCATCGACGGACTGATCAAGACACTTGCCGCCAAGAACAAGAGTACGGGTAGCAAGTGACGGGCGAATCCGAGCCCGGAACGACGGATGGCGCCTTCGTAGCAAAGGGCGAGTCGTGGACGTACACGGGATCACTCTTGTTTGCTGGCGCCGCCGCGGTGTTGGAAGCGACGCACGCACTGCCGCTCCCCGAGTCCGGGGTGGTCGATCTTGCCGGGTTGTCGCAAGCCGATTCGGCAGCGCTCGCAGTGTTGCTCGCGCTGAAACGGCGGGCAGCTACCGAGCGGCGCACGTTGGCGTTCACGTCGATGCCCCCGGCCCTTGATTCGCTCGCTCGCGTGTACGGGATCGACGACCTGCTGGCTTCCTGAACTGCGGCCTGTTAACAGGCGCTAAGCTTCAAATACTTGCCGGTGGTCGCTCCGGGTTCCCTCTCCAATCCCCATGCCCGCCGCGGTCGAAGTGGTCAACATCGCGCGCCGGTTCGGCGACGTGGAGGCGTTGGCCGGCATCGACCTTGCCGTAGAACAAGGTGAATTCTTCGGCCTGCTGGGTCCGAACGGAGCGGGTAAGACCACGCTGATTTCGATCCTCGCGGGGTTGACGCGCGCCGACCGCGGTACCGCTCGCATCATGGGGCACGACGTCATCGCCGACTTTCGCAACGCGCGGCGAAGCCTAGGTGTCGTGCCACAGGAGCTCGTCTTCGATCCGTTCTTCAGCGTGCGCGAGGCGCTGAATCTGCAGTCCGGTTATTTCGGACTGCCGCGCAACGATGCTTGGATCGACGAAATCCTGCATCACCTCGATCTCACCGCGAAAGCAAATGCGAATATGCGCTCGCTCTCGGGAGGCATGAAGCGCCGTGTGCTCATCGGGCAGGCTCTGGTGCACAAGCCCCCGGTGATCGTGCTGGACGAGCCGACGGCAGGTGTCGACGTCGAGCTGCGGCAAACCTTGTGGTCGTTCATCCGCAAGTTGAATCGGGATGGGCACACGGTCATCCTGACGACGCACTATCTGCAGGAGGCGGAGGCGCTGTGCGGCCGCATCGCGATGCTCAAAGCGGGGCGCGTTGTTGCGCTCGAAACCAAGCAGAAGCTTCTGCAGCGGTTCGCTGGCCTGACGGCGCGGATCGCCGCGGCACGCGTACCCAATGCATGGCAAGCACGCGTCGTACGCCAGGAGGCAGGGCTTTTTTACATCGAGCTCCAAACGTACGCGGAACTCGAAACGTTGCTCGCTGCGATCCGGGAGGAAGGGATCGCCATCGACGAGCTTTCGATCGATGAAACCGATCTCGAACAAGTGTTCATGAAGATCATGCGCGATCCAGGCGCGCAGGTCACTCCATGAATAACCGAGGATACGGTTGGCTGACTTTGCTCTACAAAGAGCTCTTGCGGTTCTGGAAGGTGAGCGTCCAGACGATCGCGGCACCGGTATTGACGGCGCTGCTCTACTTGCTCATTTTCTCGCACGTGCTCGAAGGTCGAGTATCGGTCTACGATGGCCAAGTGAGTTACACGGCCTTTCTCGTGCCGGGCCTCGTCATGATGTCCGTCCTGCAGAACGCGTTCGCCAATTCGTCGTCATCGCTCATTCAGTCGAAGATCACCGGCAATCTGATCTTCGTCTTGTTGACGCCGTTGTCGGCGATCGAATTGTTCGGCGCCTACGTCTTAGGTGCGATGGTTCGCGGCATCGCAGTCGGCTTGGGCGTTTTCATCGTCACGCTGTGGTTTGCGCCGTCGTTGCGTGACCTTCCGCACCCAGTGTGGGCACTGACGTTTGCGTTGGCGGGCAGCGCCATTCTCGCGATCTTGGGACTGATCGCCGGGATCTGGGCGGACAAATTCGACCAGATCGCTGCGTTTCAGAATTTCCTCATAATGCCTCTGACGTTCCTGTCGGGAGTGTTCTATTCGATTCATTCGCTCCCTGTGTTCTGGCAGACGTTATCGCACTTGAACCCATTCTTTTATATGATCGACGGCTTCCGCTACGGTTTTTTCGGTCTTTCCGACATTTCACCGGCCATAAGCTTTGCCATCGTCGCAGCCTTCTGCATCTCGCTATCGGCGTTGGCGCTGATGATGCTCGCGCGCGGCTGGAAGCTGCGCCAATAGCCCAGGGAGCATAGATGGTAAGCGTCGAATCTATCCGCCGGTCGATCGAAGCAGGTCTCGTCTGCGAGCAGGTCGACGTGGCCGGCGATGGGCAACATTTTCAGGCGGTCATCGTCTCGAGTGCGTTTGAAGGCCGCACGCGCGTCGCGCGTCATCAGCTCGTTTATGGCGCGCTCGGAGATCGGATGCGCGAGGAGATTCACGCGCTATCAATGCAGACGCTGACGCCAGACGAGTTCGCACGCCGTCAGCATGGCTAAGCTGGTGCTTGAGGGCGGCGGGCAGCTGCGTGGCAGCGTGCGCGCATCCGGAGCGAAGAACGCCGCCCTGCCCATTCTGTGCGCGGCGCTGCTGACGCAAGAACCGTTGGCGCTCTCCAACGTGCCGCGGTTGAACGACGTGCGCACGATGCAAACGTTGCTCGCGCAAATGGGCGTCGGAAGCGACGCTTTGGGGGATGGTGAACTCCTGCTGGACGCATCGAGCATCGACCGGCCGCTCGCCCCCTACGAGCTGGTCAAAACGATGCGGGCGTCGATTCTCGCGCTAGGTCCGCTGCTCGCGCGATCCGGCGAAGCGCGGGTTTCGTTGCCAGGCGGCTGCGCCATCGGACTGCGCCCAATCGACCAGCACGTCAAAGGGCTGCAAGCGATGGGCGCGGAGATCGACCTTGAGCATGGCTATGTGAATGCGCGGGCGCGACGATTGCGCGGAGCGAACATCGCGTTTGATCTCATCACGGTGACGGGAACGGAGAACCTGATGATGGCAGCGACCCTCGCGGAAGGTACGACGGTGCTCGCCAACGCCGCGCGCGAGCCGGAAGTGGTCGACCTTGCGCGCTGTCTCGCCGCGATGGGTGCCCAGATTGACGGTGCGGGAAGCGAGCGCATCGAGATCCAAGGTGTTGCCCGATTGCACGGCGCCACGCACGCGATCATGCCGGACCGAATCGAAACAGGCACCTACCTGACCGCGGCCGCGGCAACGGGAGGGGATGTCACGCTCACGGGCACTGACCCGGAATCGCTCACCGCGGTGCTCGAGAAGTTGCGCGAAGCCGGGTCCGTGATCGACATTGCGGGTGACGCGATTCGCCTGCGGCGCGACGGACAGCTCACGGCGATCGACGTCGCGACGGCGCCGCACCCGGGCTTTCCGACCGACATGCAGGCGCAATTCATGGCGCTGGCCACGCAAGCCGCTGGTACGGCAACGATCACCGAGAATATTTTCGAAAATCGGATGATGCATGTGCAGGAGCTACGACGTCTAGGCGCCGACATCGAAGTCGATGGCAACACCGCAGTCGTGCGCGGCGTCGGACGGCTCACGGGTGCGAACGTGATGGCGACGGATCTGCGCGCATCCGCGTGTCTTGTCATCGCTGGCCTCATCGCGAAAGGCGAGACGACCATCGATCGCATCTACCACCTCGATCGCGGTTATGAGCACATCGAGCAAAAGCTGCTTGCACTAGGTGCGAAGATCGCTCGCGTTGGGTGACGTCTCGACGTGAACGCGCCGTTGGATAACTTGCGTCGCAACCCGCTTGGACGGGTAACGCCAAATAGTGATCGTTACGACGCCGCGCTGCTCTTCGCGCTGCCACGCGCACCGCAGCGTGACGCCTTGGGTCTTGCGCGTGGTCTGCCGTTCACAGGTGTCGACATCTGGACCGCGTACGAGCTCACATGGCTTGACCGCCGCGGCAAGCCGGCGATCGCGATCGCATCGTTCGAAGTCCCGTGCGAATCGCCGGCGATGGTCGAGTCGAAATCCGTCAAGCGCTACCTAGGGTCGTTCGCGCAGTCGCAGTTCGACGGCGACGAGCACGTCCGCGCGACGATTGCCCGCGATATCGGCGCCGCGTGCGGAGCGCCGGCCATCGTCGGCTTGAGCGGCGCCAATTCCGGTGCACCGGCTATCGTGCCGTTCGCTGGCGCTAGTCTCGATCTAGTGCCGTTGTCGATCGATTGCTACGAAGTCGATGCGCGGCTCCTCGCCGCATCGCCTCCGAATGTTGCCGAGACGCTGACGACCGAGCTCTTCCGGTCTCAATGCCCGGTGACCGGCCAGCCGGATTACGCGTCGGTTCAGCTCGCCTACGAGGGGCCGCGCATCGATCGGGCTGCGCTGCTGCGCTACCTCGTGTCCTATCGCCGCCACCCCGGATTCCACGAGGATTGCGTCGAGAGGATTTTCGTCGATGTCATGGGGCGCTGCGGATGCACGAGCTTATCCGTCTACGCACGATTCACCCGGCGCGGTGGCATCGACATCAACCCGTTCCGGACGAATGCGGGAACTGCGCGGCCAGAGAACAACCGTACCCCGCGCCAATAGCGAGCTGCGCGCGGCCTTGGGCGTACGAGCAGGCCCGGTCGAAGTCGGCGTAATTCACACGTCCAGTAGAATGATTTCAACTGCAAGGCAGGAAAAGTCATGTCCGCGTTCACGATCGCCCTCGCCAAGGGCCGTCTCCTCACCGAAACCCTGCCTTTGCTCGCCGCGGCGGATATCGTTCCGGTCGAAGACGCGGAAGTAACGCGCAAGCTGATTCTGAAGACTAGTCGCAGCAACGTGTCGCTCGTGATCGTGCGCGCGAATGACGTCCCTACGTATGTTCAGTACGGCGCTGCCGATGCCGGCATCGCAGGCAAGGACATTTTATTGGAGAGAGGCGGCGAGGGCCTGTATCAACCGTTGGATTTGGCTGTCGGCCGTTGTCGTCTCGTCGTTGCCGCACGATGCGCATACGATTGGTCCGGCAACGTCCAGCGCGGCGCGCGCATTCGCGTCGCGACCAAGTACGTGAACATCGCCCGCGAGCATTTCGCCGCCAAGGGCGTGCACGTCGATTTGATCGAGCTCTACGGGTCGATGGAATTGGCGCCGCTCGTCGGCCTTGCCGACGCCATCGTCGATCTTGTCTCAACCGGCAATACGCTCAAGGCCAACGATCTCGTGGTAGTCGAGGACATCATGCCGATTTCGGCGCGGCTTATCGTCAACCCTGGGGCGCTTAAGCTCAAAGGCGATGTCGTGAAGCCCATCATCGAGGCGTTGGCGCGCGCCGTGGCAGCAGCAACTGCGTCAGCATGAGCGCTGTGCCGCTCAGTTTGCGCCGGCTCGACACTGGTTCGGCGAGCTTCGAGGGAGATCTGCGCGCATTGATCGCGTTCGAAGCCGCGCAGGACCCTGCAATTGATACGACAGTCGCCGGGATCGTGGCCGATGTATGCGTCCGCGGTGATGCAGCGGTGCTCGATTACACGAAGCGCTTCGACCGTGTTGATGCGCAGTCGGTCGCCTCGCTCGAGATCGCCGCGACCGACATGCGCGACGCGTTCGTGGGCCTCGCCTCGGCCGAGCGCAATGCGTTGGCGGTGGCTGCGTCTCGGATCCGCGCGTATCACGAGCGCCAAAAAAGCGGAGATTGGTGCCACCAGGATCCCGACGGAAGCGAGCTTGGCCAGCGCGTGACCGCGCTCGATCGTGCCGGAATTTATGTGCCTGGCGGGAAAGCTGCGTATCCATCGTCGGTCCTGATGAACGCGATACCAGCAAACGTCGCAGGTGTAGGCGAGATCATCATGGTGGTCCCGGCGCCGGATGGCATTCGCAATCCCCTCGTGCTGGCAGCGGCGCACGTTGCCGGCGTGACGCGGACCTTCACCATCGGTGGAGCGCAGGCGGTGGCGGCGCTGGCGTACGGCACGCAGACGATACCCGCGGTCGACAAGATTTGCGGGCCGGGCAATGCGTATGTCGCAGCGGCAAAGCGTCGCGTATTTGGCGTGGTAGGAATCGACATGGTTGCCGGTGCTTCGGAGATTCTCGTGATTGCCGACGCCACGGCCAATCCGGATTGGGTCGCCCTCGATTTGTTCGCGCAGGCCGAGCACGACGAATTGGCGCAGGCGCTGCTCTTATCGCCCGACGCCGGCCTCCTCGACCGGGTCGACGCAAGCGCGCAACGCCTTCTCGCGGAGATGCCGCGCGCCACAATCATCGCCGCCGCCTTTGCGCGGCGCGGCGCGCTTATTAAGACCCGCGATCTCGCCGAAGCGTGCGCCGTCGCAAATCGTGTCGCTCCGGAGCATCTGGAGTTGGCGGTCACCGATCCGGACGCGCTTTTGCCCCAGATCCGCCACGCCGGCGCTATCTTCATCGGGCATTACTCGTCCGAGTCGCTCGGCGATTACTGCGCCGGATCCAATCATGTCCTGCCCACCGGGCGCACGGCGCGTTTTTCCTCCCCTCTGGGCGTCTACGATTTTCAGAAGCGCTCGAATGTTCTTCGCTTGACGCAGGCGGCTGCGCAAACGCTAGGCCCGATTGCCGCGACGTTGGCCCGTGGCGAGGGGCTTTTTGCACACGCGCGAGCGGCGGAAGCGCGAATTGCTTGCCGACAAAAGTGAAACCCTACTTTTGTCGGGTTGGCTTCCCGCGAATCGCTGGCAAAGCCAGTCGATTCGCGGCGGAAAAGGCAACGAGTGATCACCGCCAGCGCCCCATGACTCTTGTCGTAATAGGATCTTGATCCTCGGTTCATGAACACAGCGCAGGCGCCTGTTCCCGGTGTTTCCACCGCCGCCGTCGCGGCACGGGTCCAAGCGACCATTCGTCCGGACGTGCGAGCGCTAAAGGCCTACGCCGTCGCCAAAGCGAACGGCGTGATCAAGCTCGACGCGATGGAGAATCCCTATGATCTGCCCGAGCCAGTGCACGCTGAGCTCGCTGCCGCACTCGCCCGGGTTTCGCTCAACCGCTATCCTGACGGACCAGGTGATTCGGTCAAGCAGGCACTCGTGCGCGCGCTTGCGCTGCCCGACGACGTTGGCCTCATTCTCGGCAATGGATCGGACGAGATCCTGCAGATGATCACGACAGCGGTGTGTGGCAACGACGCGGTCGTGCTGGCGCCGGATCCGTCGTTCGTCATGTATCGGTTGAACGCGCTCTACGCCAGAGCGCGCTTCGTCGGCGTTCCCCTGCGTGATGACTTCGCGCTCGACACACGCCGGATGCTGGCGGCCATCGAGCGCGAACAGCCGGCGCTGACTTGGATCGCCTATCCCAACAATCCGACAGGCAACCTGTTTCCAGCCGCGGAGGTCGGGCGGATCATCGCGGCCGCTCCGGGGCTTGTCGTCGTCGACGAGGCGTACTTCGCGTTTTCCGAGCATTCTTTCTTGCCGCAGGTGCTCGCCTACCCCAACCTGGTCGTCGTGCGAACTGTGTCGAAAATCGGCATGGCCGGGTTACGGCTTGGGTACGCGGCGGCACACCCGGCATGGATAGCCGAATTCGAAAAGGTGCGCCCGCCGTATAACGTGAACGCGCTGACGCAAGCCGCGCTGCCCGTGCTGCTGGCGCACGAAGCAACGCTCGCGCGGCAAGCGCGGGACATTCTCGCGCAACGCGCCCGTTTGATTGCGGCGCTCGCTCGCACCCAGGGTGTCACCACCTATCCGACGCAGACGAATTTCGTGCTGGTGCGGGTGCCCGACGCCGACCGCTGGTTCGCAGCGTTGCGCGTCGCCGGGATTCTGGTCAAGAATCTCCACGGCGCCCACCCGCTACTCGCGCAGTGTCTGCGGATTACCGTCGGAACCGCCGCGGAAAATGACCGCCTGCTCGCTGCGGTATCCTCTTTGTCATGAATTCTTTGGCTGATTCATCGCGCACCGCGCGCATCGAGCGCAACACCGCCGAGACGCAAATCGACGTCGAGGTCAACCTGGATGGCGCCGGTCACGCCGAGCTTGCCACCGGCGTGCCGTTTCTCGATCACATGCTCGATCAAGTAGCGCGGCACGGCATGATGGATCTCACCATCCGTGCCAAGGGAGACCTGCACATCGATGGCCATCACACGGTCGAGGACGTGGGCATCACGCTCGGACAAGCGTTGCGCGCCGCTCTGGGTGACAAGAAAGGGATCACCCGCTTCGGATACGCCTACGTCCCTCTGGACGAGGCGTTATCCCGCGCGGTCATCGACCTTTCCGGCCGGCCAGGGCTTCTGTTTCACGTGCCGTTCACGCGAGCGATGATCGGAACGTTCGACGTCGATTTGACGCACGAATTCTTCCAGGGGTTTGTCAACCACGCCCAAGTGACGCTGCACCTCGACAATCTGCGTGGCGACAACGCGCACCACCAAGCGGAAACGGTGTTCAAGGCATTTGCACGCGCACTGCGCATGGCGCTTACGCGGGACTCGCGCGCCGCGGGAATGCTGCCGTCGACCAAAGGGACGCTCTGACCATTGTCGTCGTCGATTACGGCACGGGCAACCTCCGCTCGGTCGCCAAGGCGCTTGCGCATGTCGCTCCAGAGCAGCACGTCGTTGTCACGAGCGACCCCGAGGTCATCCGCACTGCCGCCCGGGTCGTGCTGCCAGGACAAAGCGCCATGCCCGACTGCATGAAAAGCTTGACGGAAATGGGATTGCGCGACGTCGTCGTCGATGCACAACGCGAGCGGCCATTCCTGGGCATATGCCTGGGGATGCAAATGCTTTTTGCGGAAAGCGAGGAAGGCCCTACCGCCGGGCTCGGGGTTCTACCCGGCCGCGTCGTTCGCTTCCGTGACGAGGAGATGACAGGAAGGGGCGGAGAACGGCTCAAAATTCCCCACATGGGTTGGAATCGCGTGCACCAGACGCGCCCGCATCGCCTGTGGCAGGATATCCCCCAGGACTCTCGGTTCTACTTCGCGCACAGCTTTCACCCCGTGCCCGACGATCAAGAAGCGGGTGTGGCGAGCACGGATTACGGACACCGGTTTACTTGCGCGATTGCTCGGGCTAATATCTTCGCCACGCAGTTTCATCCGGAGAAGAGTCAGCTCGCCGGACTGCAACTGCTTGCCAACTTCGTCGCCTGGGACGGAACCCTATAAGAGGAAAACTGCCGGGGTCAGCTTCCCCGCCGAGCAACCGCCGGGGCAACAGCCCCGCCGAGGAACTTGCTGGGGGACGTCTTAAGCGCCCGCTTCTTCGCTTCAACGCAGCTTATCTGCTGCCGCCATGCAGATCATTCCCGCGATCGACATCAAGGACGCCCATTGCGTTCGCTTGAGACAAGGCGATATGCAGGCCGTCACCGTCTTTTCCGAAGATCCCGCGGCGATGGCGCAGCACTGGCTTGAGCAGGGTGCGCAACGGCTCCATCTCGTCGATTTGAATGGCGCGGTGGCGGGAAAGCCGAAGAACGAGCTCGCGATACGCGAGATCGTGAGCGTCATTGGCGAAGAAATCCCCGTGCAGTTGGGCGGGGGCATCCGCGATCTCGATACGATTGAACGCTATTTGGACGACGGCATCACATACGTCGTGATCGGCACGGCAGCGGTCAAAAATCCTGGATTTCTGCACGACGCATGCTCGGCGTTTCCCGGCCACATCATGGTCGGGCTGGACGCACGCGACGGCAAAGTGGCGACCGACGGTTGGTCGAAGATGACCGGTCACGATGTTGTCGACCTGGCGCGAAAATTCGAAGATTATGGCGTCGAAGCATTCATCTACACCGACATCGGCCGCGACGGCATGCTTTGCGGCGTGAATATCGAGGCGACCGTCAAGCTCGCGCGCGAGATTAGGCTGCCGGTCATCGCGTCGGGAGGGCTGTCGAGCCTCGACGACATCAAGAGGCTCGCGCAGCACGAAGTCGACGGCATCACCGGTGCCATTGCCGGACGCGCGATTTACGAGGGAACACTGGACTTTAAGGCGGCGCTCAAGGCGGCCAAGGGCGGCTAAAATATTTCGACAAAAGTAGAACCCTACTTTTTGTCGGATCGATGGGCAATCGAAAAGCAACGAGCGAGCGCTCCAGGGGGCGGCCCTCGGTACCTCTCGATTGTGGGACGGTCTTGAGACCCGATTTCGGAGCCGTGCAATCCCCGTTAGCCGCACACCATCATGGGCCTTGCCAAACGGATCATCCCTTGCTTGGACATCGCCGATGGGCGTGTCGTCAAAGGAATCAATTTCGTTAACCTGCGTGACGCCGGTGACCCGGTCGAGGTCGCCCGGCGTTACGACGAGCAAGGCGCCGATGAGATTGCGTTCCTCGACATCCGCGCGAGCGTCGAGCAGCGTGGTCTCCTCTGCGCCATGATCGAGGCCGTTGCATCGCAAGTCTTCATTCCGTTGACCGTGGGCGGCGGAGTCGATTGTCTCGACGATATCCGCAGTTTGCTCAACGCGGGGGCCGATAAAGTCAGCATCAACACGGGCGGAGTGAACAACCCGGATCTCTTCGCCGAGGCGTCGGCGCATTTCGGCGCACAGTGCATCGTCGCTGCGATCGATGCCAAGAAGTACGCGGTCGATCGTTGGCAGGTTTACATCCACGGCGGCCGGACGGCGACGGGTATCGACGCAGTCGAGTGGGCGGCCGAGGCGACGGCGCTGGGCGCGGGCGAGATCTTGTTGACGAGCATGGATCGTGACGGCGTGAAAGCTGGCTTTGACCTGCGGTTAACGCGCGCCGTGGTTGAGGCGGTCGACGTGCCGGTGATTGCCTCTGGCGGTGTCGGCTCGCTCGCCGATCTCATCGACGGCATCAAAATTGGCGGCGCCGACGCGGTACTCGCGGCCAGCATCTTTCACTATGGGGAGTACACGGTCGGCCAGGCCAAGGCCGCGATGGCCGCAGCCGGCATTGAGGTGCGCACGTGAGCGGCCAGAAACTCATGACCTGGCTCGACGAAATTCTCTGGAACGCCGATGGGCTTGCGCCGGCGATTGCCCAGGATTCCACTTCCCTGCGCGTGCTGACGCTCGCCTGGGCCAATCGCGAAGCGCTGACGCGGACCGCGGAAACTGGAACTGCGCACTATTGGTCGCGCTCGCGGTCCAAAATCTGGATGAAAGGCGAAACGTCCGGCCACGTGCAGCGGGTGCGCGAAATCCGCCTCGATTGCGATGGCGATGCGGTCCTTCTGCTGGTCGAGCAAGCGGGAGGCATCGCGTGTCACACGGGCCGCGAGCGCTGTTTTTTCCGCAAGCTCGAAAACGACAAATGGCACGACGTGGACCCAGTTCTCAAAGATCCGCAGGCGATCTACGGTGAAGGCTGATCCGCTCCGCTCCGAAGACGTGCTGGCGCGAATTGCGGCGACGATTGAATGCCGCAAGGGGGCCGATCCTCGAACCTCCTACGTCGCGTCGTTGTTCGCGAAGGGTGACGACGCGATACTGAAAAAGATCGGCGAGGAAGCGACTGAAACCGTGTTGGCGGCAATGAATGCAGCGAACGACCAAAACCGCGACGGTGCTAAACTTCGCGTGGCATGCGAAGTCGCGGACTTATGGTTCCATTGCCTGGTGCTTCTGGTACGGCATGGCTTGGGCCCCACAGACGTTTTGGACGAGCTCGCCCGGCGCGAAGGCACTTCGGGTCATGCTGAAAAGGCAGCGCGGTAACCACGATAAATGGCCGCTTCCGACTCCAGCTGTATCTTCTGCAAGATTGTGCGGGGAGAAATTCCCTGCAAGCAAATCTATGAAGATGACCAAGTATTGGCGTTTCTTGACATTCAGCCGGTCGCGCCGGTCCACGTGCTGATCGTTCCCAAAAAACACATTGCCACGTTGTATGACG
>Ga0136617_10000428_pt1 | contig 34923 bp, 40 predicted proteins | sample AntDrymUQ3222106_2_FD_129672 | JGI IMG/M metagenome (GOLD analysis project Ga0136617, IMG submission 129672) | Polar desert sand microbial communities from Dry Valleys, Antarctica - metaG UQ322 (21.06) | ecosystem: Environmental > Terrestrial > Soil > Desert | place: Antarctica: Dry Valley... | reverse complement strand
GATCGAGTACTTCATCGAGCACTACAACCAGCGCGCTCAACCGTTTGTCTGGACCAAGACCGCCGAGGAGATCCTCGCCAAGGCAATCAAACAACAACCCACTTCAGGAACGCTGCACTAGCGCGTCCTCGCGTTGAGCCGCTCGGCGAGCTCGACGACGCCGGTGCGCTCGTAGAAGTCGACGGCGAGGAGGTTGGGGAGCTGCTCGCGGGCGCGCTCGCAGCGTTCGGCCTGGCGCTCGAGGACGGCGTTGCCGATCGCCTGGTTGCCCGACGGCGGGGGCGGGAAGCGGTCGATCCAGTGGTTGAGCAGGAGCAGCGGGCTGTCGGCGCCGCCCCGGAAGCGCTCGCAGCGCAACCCCGCTGCGTTGCGGATGCCCAGGGGCGTGTCCTGCGCGAACGAGAACCCGGGCAGGTACCACGGACGCGCGCCGCCGTCCTTCTCGGTCAGGATGACCAGGCGGGTGCCGGCGCGGGCGAGCTGGGCGAGCGTCGGGAGCGGCTCGTCGCGCGGGAGCGCGGCCGCCTCGTCGAGGAGGTCCGTGCGCCGCAGCGACCGCTCGAGCTCCTCGACCGGCACGTACGGCTCGACGAAGAGGATCACGACATCGCGGCGGTTGGCGTCGAGGAACGCCCGGAAGAGCTGCATCTGGGCGTCGAGCGGCTCGGCCCCGAGCTCGCACAGCGTGTGGCAGAGGTAGGCCTTGCGCTCGCCCGCGGGCAGCTCCCTGCCGACCCGCCCGGCGAGCCGGTCGGCGGTCCGCAGCGCCCGCGGGCTCAGTTGCTGCGCGACCTTGTTGCGGGAGGAGTCCTCCCCCGCCAGGTCCGTCCGCACCCGCCTGCGCGCGGGGTCCACCACCCCGTAGTGGATGTCGATCAGGAACCCGCGGATCCCGTCGCGCAGCTGGCGCTCGATCCCGTGGCGCTGGTTGGCGAAGAACCAGTCCGGCTCGTCGGCGGCGGCGTAGGAGTTGCGCGTGCTCGGGAACACGACCTCATTGAGGCGCCGGGCGCACAGCGCGCGCGAGCCGTTGCAAAGGCCGGCGGACAGGGCGGCGCTGACGGGGCTCGCGGCACGGGGCGCGGGCAGGACGATCGCCACGGCGACGGCGGTCAGTGCGAGCACGCCGGCGATCCCGGCGACGAGCGGCAGCGGCGCCGCGCTCCCGGGCCGCGGAGCCGCGCCGCCTGGCGACGCGAGCTGTGACGCGCCGAGCAGGGCGAGCTGCACGCCGCCCGCGATCACCATGACCCGGACCATGAGCGCGGGCTCGAGGAGGAGCGCGGCCCCGAGGGCGATCAGCGCGGCGCTGCGCGCGAACCGCACCGCCGGGCTGGGCGAGCCGGCCACGCGGCGCGCTGCCCGCCAGGCTGCGTCCGGGAAGCGGCTCGAGATGGCACCGGCGGCCAGCACCGCCACGATGACGCCGCCGAGCGCCGCGAGCAGCGCCGCGCTGCGGAGGTCGGCGAACAGCGCGTCCCACAGTGCGTGCACGGCGGCGCGCTCCGTCTCGTCGCTGAGGTCGGCGGCGTTGGCGGCGTGCGCGACGACGAACGCGTCGAGCCCCGCCACGCAGGCCGCGACCGTCAGGCCGGCGCCCGCGATGGCGCCGCCGAGGTACAGGAGCGAGCTGCGCGCGCCGCCGGCCAGCGCGACGCACCGCAGGCGGCCAGCGCGCTGAGGATCAGCAGCGGCCACCACAGGCCCGCGAGGTCATCGAGGAAGCGCGCGCCGGCGAGCTCGAAGTCGCGCGGATCGAGCCGGACGATCGGGACCCGCAGGTCTGCGGGGATCGCCCCGGCGACCCGGGGCGCAACGCTCCGCAGCGACACGAACACCAGCCCCTCGCCGAGCGGGAGCTCGAAGCGGAAGCTCGTGTCCCCGTCGATCAGCGCCCGATGGCGGTCGCGGACCGCCTGGGCGAACACCCGCCGGAACGGCTCGGTGCCGACGAGCGCCGCGACCGCGGAGACCACGAGCGGCCGTACGACCAGCGCGTCGGGGACCACAGTGCGCGTGAGCCCGCCGACCACGCGGTCGGCCACCACCGCCCGCACATCGGCGTTCTCCAACGCTGAGGTGGCACGGGCGCTGAACTCCCGCTCGTCGACGAGCGCGGCCCGCGTGTACCCGGCGATCGCGGTGGCGGCAAGCAGCAGCGCGGTGACAACGACCAGCGCGATCCCCGCTCTGCGGCGCTGGCGGTCCGTCACCGCACCATGATGACCCAGCCGCCGGGGTGTCGCCGCCCCGGCCCGGGTCGCGGGTCAGTTCCGGCGGAGCCGCAGGACGATCGCGGCGGGTGGACGGATCGACTAGGTGCTTGGCGGATGGCCCGGCTTCGCCGTACCGGGCGCGTCTACGGCCGGCGCGGACCGGGCGGACGGCTCAGTGGTCCGCACCGGCGGAGCAGGCTGATCAGTGGCGGGCGAGCCTGGGGTTGCGGGCGGGGCGGGATGCTTGGCACCGGGGTCCTTCAGGGCGTCGGCAGCCCGCTTCGCCTTATCCGCGACGCTGCCGGGGCCCTTGGCGATGTTCTTCAGCTCGTCGGCGTCCGCCTTGAGGCTGTCGGTGCCCCCGCGCCTGTCGACCAACTCCTTCGCCTTCCGCTGCAGGTTCTTGAAATCCATGAATCTCCTGGTTCGCGAGTGTCCAGGCACTATGGCAAGTCGCCTGGCTCGGACCTCCTTGAAAGTGGCATCGCGGCGGAGGGTGTTGGGACGCGAGGAGCTGTGACCGCGTCGATGCGCAGCGCATTCGAATCGCTGCGCCCGGGATGTCCGTACCCCAGGCGTGGACCTTCGCGATTCGCGCTTCATGGTGGCTGGTGCAACGGGAGAGCTCGGATCGCGTCTCGCTCGCGCGCTCCGCGCCGAGGGCGGCCATGTTTTCCTCGCGGGCCGCAACGCCGACCGGCTCAGCGAGCTGGCGGTCCGGCTTGCTGCGCCGGCCGGCGTGCTCGACCTCGCCCGCCCGACGGAGGCGGTGAACACCGCGGTCGGCGTCCTCGGCGGGCTCGACGGGCTGATGATCGCGACCGGCGCCGTCGCCTTCGGCGCGGCCGACGAACTGCCCGACGGTGTCGCCCGTGAACTGTTCGAGGTCAACGCGCTCGGCCCCATGGCGCTGATCCGTGCGGCACTGGATGAGCTCGGGTCGCCGGCCGCGGTCGTCGCCCTGTCCGCCGTGGTCGCCGAGTTCCCCACCGCCGGCATGGCGGCCTACTCGGCGTCCAAGGCGGCACTGAGCGCCTACCTCGGGGCGCTGCGCCGCGAGCGTCGGCGCGACGGGCTGACCGTCCTCGACGTCCGCCCACCCCACCTCGACACCGACTTCAGCGCCCACGCACTGCACGGCAAGCCGCCCAAGCTGCCCGCACCGGCCGACCCGGACGCACTCGTCGCCGCCATCCTCGACGCGGTGCGCAACGACCGGCGCGAGCTGCGATACGACCCGACCCGGCGCGAGCTGATCGCGCAATGACGCCCCAGTGACCGTGCCGAGCGTCGGGGACACGGCCGCGCGGAGCCTCGCGCACTGGAGCGAGGCCGGTCGGCGGGAGATGGAGGCCTTCTATGCGCTGGCACGCCTGGACTATGAGCTGCTCGCGGGCGTGCTCGACTGGCGTGAGCTGCTCACCGGGGTCGCCTCCGGCGGCCCGCCGCCGAGGCTGCTCGACGTCGCCTGCGGCTCGGGGAAGTTCCCGGAGGCGCTGGTCCGCCACGCCGGCCTCGACGGGCTCGGTCCGGTGACGTACGACCTGCTGGACCCCAGCCCGTTCTCGCTGCGCGAGGCCGCCGCAGCGTTGCGGCACCCGTTCGTGGCGGGCGATCGCTCCGAGTCGACGCTCGAGGGTCTCGCGGCCGAGGCCGGGCCGTGGGACGTCGTGTGGGCGACCCACGCCCTGTACGCGCTCGAGCCCGCGAACCTCGGAGCCGCGATCGCACGCTTCCGCGCGGCGAGCGCCGCCGGTGGCGTGTCGTTCCTCGCCCAGGGTGCCGCCGACAGCTTCTACCTGAAGGTCTACGCGGCGTTCCTGGAGGGCGTCCGCGACGGAGCGGGAACGCAGTACGTCGCGTCAGACGACCTGATCGCCGAGCTCCGCGCGCAGGGCGCCAGGCCCGCGGTGCGGCGCATCGGCTACGACCACGTCGTCGCGGCTCGCGACACGGCGGTGCTCGAGGGTTATCTGCAGCGGTGCGTGTTCGACGACACCATTGCGCTGGCCGAGCTCCTCGAGGCGCCCGTCCTCGGCCCGTACATCTCCACGTGTCTCGACGCCGCCGCCGGCGTCTACCGCTTCCACCAGGAGGTCGACTGCGTCGTGCTCAGAGCTGATGCAGGGTCGGTTTCCTGGACAGCCGCATCCTGAGCGCCTACTCGAGCAGGCGCCCGGCCACCCCCACCTCGTCGCGGCCCTCGAGGAGCTCGGCGACCTCCGGGGACGGCGCACCGACTGCCTCTCGCGCGACCGGCTCGTCCGGGCGCCAGAGCAGGTTCACGGCCAGCTCGGGATCCTGCCCCGGGAAGTCCGCGCGATTGTGCGCCCCGCGCGTCTCCCGTCGCTCGAGCGCGCACTCGAGGGTCGCCCGTGCGGCCAGCACCGAGCCCTTCAGATCGAAGGCGTGCACGAGGTCATCGAAGCCGGCGATGTCGGGCCGGACCTCCATGGTGTCGATGCGGCCGGCCACGGCGTCGAGCTTCTCCAGGCCGTCAGTCAACCCCGCCTCCGACCGCACGACGCCCGCGTGCTCGCTCATCAGGTCGCGCACCGCGCGCTGCAGCGGCCGCGGGAACTCCTCGCCGCCGCGCTGGCCGAGCAGCTCGGAGACCTCTTCGGCGGCGGCGGCGATGGCCGCGCGGTCGCGGACCTGGACGTCGAGCGACGCCGACCAGCGGGCCGCCTCCGCGCCGACGATCTTGCCGAAGACGATGCACTCGACGAGCGAGTTGCCGCCCAGGCGGTTGGCGCCGTGCAGGCCGGTGGCGCATTCGCCGACCGCGTAGAGGCCCTCGACGTCGGTCGCGTGCGTCTCGGCCTCGACCCAGATACCACCCATCGAGTAGTGGGCGGTCGGCGCCACCTCCATCGGCGTGTGGGTGATGTCGAGCATCGCGAGGTCGATGAACTGCCGGTACATCCGCGGGAGCCGCGCGAGCAGCGTCTCGCGGTCCAGGTGGGAGATGTCGAGCAACACGCCGCCCGCCTCGGTGCCGCGGCCCTCGGCGATCTCCGTGTAGTTCGCCAGGGCGATGACGTCGCGGGTGGAGAGCTCAAGCCGCGCGGGGTCGTAGCGCTCCATGAAGCGCTCCCCGTCAGCGTTGCGCAAGATCCCGCCCTCGCCGCGGACAGCCTCGGTCACGAGCGTCCCCGCCGCGTCCTCGGGAACGATCATCCCGGTCGGGTGGAACTGGACGAGCTCCATGTCGCGCAGACGGCAGCCCGCGTCGGCCGCGAGGCGCATCGCGTCACCCGTGTTCTCGTCGCGGCGTGAGGAGGAGCGCCGCCAGATCCGCGTATGACCGCCCGCGGCGAGAACGACCGCGTCGGCGAGGATGACGTGGCGGGTGCCATCGTCGACGTCGAAGCCGTAGGCGCCGAACACGCGACCCTGATGGACCAGCAGCCGGGTGACGTAGAGATCGTCCTGCATCTGCACCCCGAGCTCGGTGGCCCGGTGGACGAGCGTGCGCTGCATCTCACGCCCTGTGTAGTCGCCGGCAAAGCAGGTCCGCCGGTAGGTATGCGCGCCGAAATAGCGCTGCGAGAGCCGGCCGTCCTCCTCTCTGGCGAACTGCGCGCCGTAGGCGACGAGGTCCTCTATGGCGGCGGGCGCCTCGCGGGCCAGCAACTCGACGACCCGCGGGTCGGCCAGGTGGTAGGCCTCGGCGACGGTGTCGGCAGCGTGCTGCTGCCAGCTGTCCTCGGGGTCCATGGTCCCCAGCGCGGCGTTGATGCCGCCGGCGGCCAAGACGGTGTGGGCGTCGTCGCGGCGGCGCTTGCCGACGCAGAGGACCTGCTGACCGGTCTCCGCAAGCTCGATCGCGGCTCGCAGGCCGGCGGCGCCGGTGCCGATGACGAGGACGCTGGTGGCCGTGCGACGCTCTTGGGGGGAGTTCAGGCTCATACCAGAGGTACGGGCCCCGACCGAGGCCGGGACCTCAACCGTGCGCGATCCGGGGATGCGAAGCATCGGGTCTGGACCGGATGCGCCGACCTGCGGCGTCCGTCGATGGAAGTCAGACCATGATCCCCACATTCCAAGCCGCACCTCACGACCAACTCGCGGAACCCGTCGCCAGCTCCACGGGCCGCTTCGCCTCTCAGATCGGCACGACCGGCTGGCCCGATCCCGAGCTTGCACCGGTGCGCAGCGCCACGGTCCTGCGCCTGAAAGCACGAGTGCAGTACCGCGAATACAAGATCGACTCCTCCGTCCTCGCTGACGCGATCAGCGAGCGGCTCTGCGCGGGCGGTCTCCTGACCCGTCGTTGAGGGCAGGCCGTCTAGTTCCCGACGGCGAAGGCCTCGAGGCCCAGTCCGGCGAGCCGGATCGGCCCCTGCAGCGCGTCGATCGCCGTGATCCGGCCGTCGACGATGGTGAAGGCCAGCACCGCGACCGCTTGGCCGGCCTCGGTGGCGACGAAGCCGGATGCGCCGTCGATCAGCGCCGGGTGCGCCGTGCGGTGGGTCGAGAAGAAGCGGGCGCGGGTCGCCACCTCCCGAGCGCCCTTGACGAGCTGCAACGCGCCGCTGCCGTCGTCGGCCTGCAGCACGACGTCGGGGTCGAGCACGGCCAGCAGGCCTTCGAAGTCACCGCTGTGAGCGGCGGCCAGGAACGCGTCGACGACCCTCCGGTCGGCGGTGGGCGCGTCGCGGTCCGCGCCGCGGACGCGGCGCCGTGCCCGTGAGGCCAGCTGGCGCGCGGCGTCCGGCGACCGGTCCACGATCGGCGCGATGTCATCGAAGGGCACGGCGAAGACGTCGTGGAGGACGAACGCCAGGCGCTCCGCCGGCCCCAGCGTGTCCAGCACCACGAGCAGCGCGGCGCCGACCCCGTCCGCGGCCAGCGCCTCGCCCTCAGGGTCGGGCGCGGCGTCGTCCGCGCGCGTGATGACCGGGTCGGGCAGGCGCCCAGCCTCCAGCGCCTCCTCGCGACGGCGCTTGCGGGCGTCGAGCATCGTCAGGCACACGCGCGAGACCACCGTCGTCAGCCAGCCCGCGACGTTCTCCACGTCGCTGCGGTCGGCGCGGTCGACGCGGATCCACGCCTCCTGCAGCGCGTCGTCGGCCTCCGCCCGCGAGCCCAGCAGCCGCGTGGCCACGGCGTGCAGATGCGGGCGGTGCAGCTCGAAGTCGTCCATCTCGTCACATCCTCGCGATTCGGTCGGTCAAGCAGATGACCGACCGCAACCGACCGATGTGACAAGGAGCCAGAGCCATGTTGATGACCGCCCGCATGCCCAACCCTGCCTTCGCCGTTCCCGGCGCGATGGACGCGCTCGGCGCGGTGGCGAAGACCATCAGCCGCGCCCGTGTGCCGATCGGCCAGGAGCTCGTGCACCTGCGCGCCAGCCAGATCAACGGCTGCAGCGTGTGCGTCGACATGCACGCGAAGGACGCGCGCAAGGCCGGCGAGAGCGAGGAGCGCGTCTTCGCCGTCGGCGCCTGGCGCGAGACCCCGTACTTCAGCGAAGCCGAACGCGCCGCGCTCGCGCTCACCGAGGCGCTGACCCGCCTGGCCGACCGGGCCGACCAGGTACCCGATGCGATCTGGGACGCCGCCGCCGAGCACTTCGACGAGGAGCAGCTCGGCGCGCTCGTGCTCGACATCGCGCTGGTCAACCTCTGGAACCGCCTGAACATCGCGACCCGGCAGGTGGTCGGCGAACAGAGCTGGTGAGGTCCTCCCCTCAGCCCCCGGCGTGCTTGGCGAGCGAGCCCTTCTTGGGCTCGCCGCCCTCGCGCGGCTCGTAGACGACGATGTCGGCGCTGTCGCCGAACAGCTCCTCGACCCGCTCGAGCGCCTTGGCCACGTGCTCGCTCTGGAGATGGGCGTCGAGCAGCTCGCGCGACTCCCACCGCTCGATGAACGCGAGCCGGCTCGGGTCGTCGGTGCCCTGGTGCAGCGCGTAGAGGATGCAGCCCCCCTCGCGGTGGGTCGGGTCGACGAGCGCCTCGAGCGCCTCGACCGCTTCGGCCTCCTTGCCGGGCTGGGCCTTGAACGACCCCACGACGACGACTTCGGACATACGATGCTCACCTCTCTCGATGAAGGGACACGGATGAGTCTGCAGATCAATCACGTCAGCATCAACGCCCTCGACCTGCAGGAGTCCGTGGACTTCTACACGGAACTGCTCGGAGCCGAGCCGATCGCCACCCCCAACTTCGGCATCCCGGTGCAGTGGCTGGCGCTCGGCCGCACCCAGCTGCATCTCTTCGAGCGCGACCTCACCCCGACCAGCCACCACCACCTCGGCATCACCGTCGACGACGTCGAGCCCGTCTATCGCGCGGCCGAGCGGCGCGGGGCGTTCGACGACCAGGCGTTCGGGAACCGCCTCGTCGAGCTGCCGGGCGACATCGTCCAGCTCTACGTGCGCGATCCGGCCGGCAACCTCGTCGAGATCGACCAGCACGGCGCCGACCGGCTGCCGGACGATCTGCGCTCGCGGCTGACGGGCCTGTGGGACCTCAACCCGCAGACCGACGAGCAGATGGGCGCGCGGCTATTCGTCGGCGAGGAGTGATCGGGCCGGCGATCGCCGTCGCGTTCGCCGGGTCGGCCCAGGTCACCGCGGCGGCCGCGGTCCCGGTCCCCCCGCAGGCGCGGGCCGTCGACACCTCCCGCCCCGACCGCTGGGTCGGCAACGGCACGCCGCGGAGCTGTACGTCGCGTGCCGTCGTAGGGGCGGTCGCGAAGGGCGGGATCATCAGGTTCCGCTGCGGGCGCGATCCGGTCCGGATCACCATGAGACGGACCGCCAAGGTGGTCAACACCAGCCGTCGCGTCGTCCTTGACGGCCGCGGCCGCGTCACCCTCAGCGGCAGCGGGACGCGCCGCATCCTGTACCAGAACACCTGCGACAGGCGCCAGACCTGGACCACCTCGCACTGCGACGACCAGGCCACGCCTCGTCTGGTGGTGCAGAACCTGACCTTCGCGGACGGTGACGCGACCGGATCGACGTACGACGGTGGTGGGGGCGGCGCGATCTTCGCGCGCGGCGGCCGGCTCAAGATCGTCGGCTCGAAGTTCGTCGGCAACCGCTGCGATCCGAGGGGCCCGGATCTCGGCGGTGGCGCCGTGCGGGCGTTGTCTCAGCACCGCGACCAACCGGTGTCCGTCGCCGGCAGCACGTTCACCAACGGGGTCTGCAGCAACGGGGCCGCACTCAGCAGCATCGGTGTCTCGTGGTCGATCTTCAACAGCGTCTTCACCGGCAACCGCGCCATCGGCCGCGGCGCCAACCCTGCCCGCCCGGGCTCGTCCGGCGGTGGGTCAGGAGGCGCGATCTACGCCGACGGCAACGACTTCCGCGTGCTGCTCGCCGGCACGCGGATGACGGGCAACCACGCCCGCGAAGGCGGCGGCGCGGTGTTCTTCGTCAGCAACGACCGCAGCGGCATCCTCGAGATCCGTTCCACGACCGTGCGGGACAACCCGAGCGACGGCTTCGAGACCGACCCGGGCCTCTTCTTCATCGGCCGGGATCAGATCGTCGTCGACTCAGTCGTGAGGTGACCCAGCCGCCCGCTTGGCCTCCGGCGCCTCGTTCGCGATGAGCTGGCGCGTCGGCAGCGGAGACGGGAACAGCGGGATCGCGACGCGCCGGCGGCCGATGCAGCGCGGGCAGTGCTCGGGCGCCATGTAGCTCGCGCGCGGGGCGCGGAGCGAGAGGTGGCAGGCAGGGCAGTTCAGGTAGGACATCTCGGATCGCGACTGTAGCCGCGGCCGCGCGCGACGCACGTATGCGTGCGGACGCGCTCGTCACTGGGATACTCGCCGCGTGGAGGGGACGACACGCGCGGACGGGCTCCTCGCACAGCTGACGCTCGAGGAGAAGGCGGCGCTGACGGTCGGGCGCGACGCCTGGACGACCGTGGCGATCGAGCGCCTCGGGATCCCGTCCGTCTGGGTGTCCGACGGGCCGACGGGGCTGCGCAAGCTCCGCTCCTCCGACGACATGAGCCTCACGAACACGCTGCCCGCGACGTGCTTCCCCACCGAGTCCGCGCTCGCCGCGTCGTGGGACGTCGCGCTCGTGGAGGAGGTGGCCGGCGCGATCGCGGCCGAGTGCCGCGCCGAGGGCGTCGGCGTCATCCTCGGTCCCGGCATCAACCTCAAGCGCTCGCCGCTCGCCGGGCGCAACTTCGAATACTTCTCCGAGGATCCGGTCCTGAGCGGCCGGATGGCGGCCGCGTTCGTCCGCGGCGCTCAGGCTCGCGGCGTCGGCGCCTGCCTCAAGCACCTCGTCGCCAACGAGCACGAGACCGGCCGCATGTACGCCGATTCGATCGTCGACGAGCGCACGCTGCGCGAGGTCTACCTGCGGCCGTTCGAGATCGCCGTGCGCGAGGCCGGCCCGTGGACCGTGATGGCCTCCTACAACCGCCTCAACGGCGAGTACTGCGTCGAGAGCCGGCGCCTGCTGCGCGAGATCCTCGTGGAGGAGTGGGGCTTCGACGGCATCGTGATGTCGGACTGGCTGGCGGTCAACGACCGCGCCGCGTCGGTCGCCGCGGGCCTGCACCTGCAGATGCCGGGCTCGCCGACCGCGCCGGCCGTCGTCGCGGCCGTGCGCGAGGGGCGGCTCGACGAGGCGCGCCTGGACGAGCTGGTCCGCGAGCTGCTCGTGTTCGCGGAGCGGGCGACGGCGGCCGGCGCCGAGCCGGCCCCCGCGCCCGACCTCGACGCCCACCACCGGCTCGCCCGCCGCGCCGCCGCGGCGGGGATCGTGCTGCTCAAGAACGACGGCCCGCTGCTGCCGCTGGCGGAGGCCGGGGACGGCGTGGCGCTGATCGGGGCCTTCGCGCGCGAGCCCCGCTTCCAGGGCGCCGGCAGCTCGCAGGTCAGGCCGACGCGGCTCGAGACCCTCCACGACGAGCTGCCGCACGGTGCCTACGCGGCCGGCTACGCCGACGACGGGGCATCGGATCCCGGGCTGCTGCGCGAGGCGCAGGAGGCGGCGCGCGGCGCCCGCGTGGCGATCGTCTGCGTCGGCCTCCCGGAGTCGCACGAGACCGAGGGGGTGGACCGCGAGCACATCGACCTGCCCGCGCAGCACACCGCGCTGGTCGAGGCCGTCCTCGATGTCCAGCCGAACACCGTGGTCGTGCTCATCAACGGCTCTGCCGTCGCGATGCCGTGGGCGGCGCGAGCAAGCGCGATCCTCGAGGCGTGGCTCGGCGGCCAGGGCGGCGGCGGCGCAATCGCCGACGTCCTGCTCGGTCGCGTCAACCCGGCGGGGCGGCTGTCGGAGACGTTCCCGGTCACGCTCGCCGACACCCCCGCCCACCTGGACTTCCCCGGCGACGGCGACGGCCGCAGCCACTTCACCGACCGCCTCTTCACGGGCTACCGGTCCTACGACGCGCGCGGTATCGAGCCGCTGTTCCCATTCGGCCACGGCCTGTCCTACACGCGCTTCGAGTACTCCGGCCTGCGGGTCGACGGCCTGACCGTCGCGCTGACGGTGGCCAACACCGGTGAGCGCGCCGGCGCCGAGGTCGTCCAGCTCTATGTGCGCGAGCGCGCGCCGCGCCTGCGCCGCCCCGACAAGGAGCTGCGGGGGTTCGCGAAGCCGGTGCTCGAGCCGGGCGAGCGGCGCGAGCTGAGCTTCCGGCTCGAGCCCCGCGACTTCGCGTCCTACGACACCCGAGTCGCCGCGTGGCGCACCGACAGCGGCGAGTTCGAGTTCCTCGTCGGCGCGTCGTCGCGCGACATCCGGCTGCGGGAGACGGTGACCCTCGAGCTCCCCGACTCGCTGCCGGTCCCCTTCGACCGCCTCACCCCGCTGCGCGACTGGCTGGCCGACCCGGCCACGCGCGAGCGGATCGAGTCTGCGATGGCCGGCGTGCCACTGCTCTCGGCCGCGCTCGACTCGCCGATGATCGCGGCGTTCGTCGCCGACATGCCGATCGCGAAGCTCGTGATCCTCGGCGCGCTCGACGAGCCCGAGCTCGGCGAGCTCACTGCGCTGGCGAACCGGGCGAGCTGACGCGCAGCAGCAGCCCGACCGCCCGGGCGAGCCCCTCCTCGGGTTCGATGAGGCGGTCCTCGTGCTCGACGCTGACCGTACCGTCGTAGCGGGCCGCCCCCAGCGCCCCGAGCAGGGCCGTCCAGTCGTGCTCGGGATGGCCGAGCCCGACTGTCCGGAACCGCCACGCGCGGTCCCCCGGCCGGTCGGACGACGTCGTCTCGAGGACGCCGTCGCGCGCGATCCGGTCCGCGAGGAGCTCGGTGTCCTTGGCGTGCACGTGCGCGAGTGCGCCGGCGTCCCCGAGGGCCGCGATGACGGTGAGCGGATCGGCGCCCTGCCACCAGAGATGGCTGGGGTCGAAGTTGGCGGCGATGGAGGGACCGGCGGCCTCCCGGAGTCGCAGCAGCGTTCGCACGTTGTAGACGAGGAAGCCGGGATGGGGCTCGATCGCGAGCGTCACGCCCCGCCGCCGCGCCAGCTCGGCCGTCTCGATCCAGTACGGCAGCGCGCACGCATCCCACTGCCATTCGAGCACCCGCGCGAACTCCGAGGGCCAGGTCGTCGTGACCCAGTTCGGCTCGTGGCCGCCGGCGCCATCCCCCGGGCAGCCCGAGAACGCGTTCACCACGGGCACCTCGAGCAGCTCCGCGGCGGCGAGCGCCCGCTCCAGGATCGTGCGCCCTCGAGCGCGCTCGGCGGGGTCGGGATGCAGCGGGTTGGCGTGCGCGCTCAGCGCCGAGACCGCGAGTCCCTCCGCGTCGACGGCCGCGCGCCAGCGGCGGGCGGCGGCGGGATCGGCGAGCAGCGCCACGGGGTCGCAGTGAGCGGCGCCCGCGTAGCCGCCGGCAGCGACCTCCACCGCGTGTGCGCCCAGGCTCGCGACGTGGTCGAGCGCGGCTTCGAACGAGCGGTCGGCCAGGACCGCCGTGAACACCCCGATCTTCACGTCCGGCCGGCACCCAGGATGTCGAGCAGCGCGGCGGCCGTCCACGAGAAGTCCTCGCTGCCCCTCCCCTCGCCCGTCAGCGGGTCGAAGTACTCACGGATGCCACCGCGCTCGGCCAGCTGCAGCGTCGTCATCTCGAGGCGGGCTGCCTGGGCGCTCAGCCCGTGTTGGCGCAGGCCGCGCGCGAGCAGCCAGTTGAGGTTCGCCCAGACCGGTCCGCGCCAGTAGCGCCGGCGCGAGAACTCCGGTCCGAGGAGGTCGGCGGAGGCCACCCCGATCCCGGCCTCGCCATGGAAATGCGGCGAGCCGAGCTCTGCCGCCACGGCGCCCGCGACGTCGGTCGGCAGGTCCGGGTCCAGCAGCGGCGCGAGCGAGAGGATGGTCCGCCGGTCCAGCAGTCGGCCGGCCCGGAGATCGCGCGGGAGGAAGCGCCCGCGCTGGGGGTCCCACAGGCGCGAGAGCAACGCGACGTGCAGACCGGACGCCGCCTCGCGGTACGGGCCGGCGTCCTCGCCGATGCGCTCGGCGATCTCGGCGAGCGCGTGCGTCGACCACAGCCAGATCGCGTTGAACAAGGGGTCTTCGACGAGGAAGGCGCTGCGGTCGGCGAGGCCGTCGTCCGCGTAGCCGGCGTCCTGATAGGCGCGCATCAGATGCACGAAGCGGTCGTACGCGGCATCGGAGGGCCGCTCGTCGGGATCGACGTGGAGGCGGTCGCGCCGCTCGTAGTGCGCAAGGCCCTCGGCGGGCAGCTCGACCGCGGCGAGTGGCTCGTCCCAGGCCGGGCTGTCGTCGAGCCCGGACTCCCACGGATGCACGATCGCCGCCAGCCCCGCGCCGCCTGCGTCGCGCCGGCCCGCGAGGTAGCGGTGCTGGGCGACGAGCTGCGGGAACACGCGCCGCAGGAAGGCCGCCGCCGCCGCGCCGTCGGAGGTGCGCAGCGCGACCTCGAGCGCGGCGCGCGCGTGGAGCGGCGGCTGGGTGAGGCCGGAGGTCGCCACGCCGGCCGGGCCGCCCGGCGCCCCCGCGCTGTCCCAGGAGGCCGGCCCGGGGAAGTAGGCGTTCTCGTCGACGCCGGGATCGAAGACGATGTGCGGCACGCGGCCGTCGGCCCACTGGCCCCGCAGGAGCGACTCGAGCTCCTGCGCCGCGCGGCTCTCGTCGAGCCAGGACCAGCCGAGCGCGATGTAGGCCGCGTCCCACCCCCACTGGTGCGGGTACTGGCCCCCGGACGGCACCGTCGAGCCGTCGCGCCAGTTCGCGGTGAGCACGGCCCCAGCCTGGGCGGCTAGGCCCGCCGCGCCGGTGGCGGTCATCCCTTCTCGGCGCCGCGCGTGAGGCCCTCGGTCATCAGCCGCTCGGCGAACATGAAGACGACGATGATCGGCAGGGTCAGGATCACCGAGCCCGCCATCAGCGTCGTCGCCGGGGTCTCGATGTTCTTCAGCTGCGAGACACCGAGCGAGACCGTCCAGTTGTTGCGCTCCTCGACCAGGAACAGCAGCGCGAAGAGGAACTCGTTCCAGGCGATCATGAAGACGAACAGCCCGGTGGCGGCGATCGCCGGCATGGCGAGCGGCAGCGTGATCTTGCGGATGATCTCGAAGCGCGTGGCGCCGTCGACTTCGGCCGCCTCCTCGAGCGAGACCGGCACGGTCTCGAAGTAGTTGCGCAGCATGTAGACGCAGATCGGCAGCGTCTGGGCGACGTAGACGATCACGAGCACGGGAAGCTGGCCGCGCAGCCCGAGCTTGGAGAAGGCGACGAAGAGCGGGATCGCGAGCAGGATCGGCGGGAACAGGTAGACGGAGAGGAACAGGAACCCGACCTTGCGGCGCCCGAAGAAGTCGAGCCGGGCGACGGCGTACGCGCCGAGGATCGAGACGGCGAGCGTCACCAGCACCGTGGCCGTCGCCAGCACGGCCGAGTTGATGAGGAAGCGCACGAACCCCTCGCCACCGTTGTCCGTCGAGCGCAGCACCCGCTCGTAGGCGGCGGTGGAGATGTCGTTGATCGGGGGGAGGATCGAGCCCGGTGACTCGATGATCTCCGAGATGTCCTTCATCGACAGGAGGATCATGTAGTAGAACGGGAAGACCGAGATCAGCACGAAGAATGCGATCCCGAGCGGGCGGATGACCCGGAGGGCCCGGATCTCGATCTCGTTGCGCGTCCAGCGCCGGCGCTTGCCGCTCACGCGTTGCGCTCCTGCTCGCCGAAGAACTTCAGCCAGACGATCAGCCCGACGGCCAGCACCGCCGCCATGAACATCGCGACGGCCGCCGAAGCGCCGACGTCGTTGCGCGCGGTGAGGAACGAGTAGACCTGTGTGGCGAGCACGTCGGTCCCCGCTCCGCCGCCGGTCAGCAGGTAGATCTCGTCGAACGCGTTGAAGGTGAAGATGAAGCGCAGCACGGCGATAAGCGCGATCACCCCGGCGAGCTGCGGCAGCAGGATGTGGCGGAAGATCTGCGTCGGTGTCGCGCCGTCCACCCTGGCGGCCTCCTCGAGCTCGGGGGGCGCGGCCTGGAGGCGCGCGAGGATGAACAGGAACGCGAACGGGAACGACTTCCAGGACTCGAACGCGATCACCGCCAGCAGCGCCGTCGGCACCCCGAAGCTGATGCCGAACAGCCCGATCTCGCCCGACTCCTGGCTGAGGAACGGGATCGGCGAGTCCCAACCGAGGACGTCGGTCCCGACGGCGTTCACGAACCCGAGCTGCGGCGAGAGCAGCACCTGCCAGATGAACGTGATCGCCACCACGGGCGCCACCCACGGCAGCAGCATCGCGCCGCGCACCAAGCCGCGGCCCCGGAACGAGGAGCGCACGAGCAGCGCGGCGGTCAGCCCGAGCAGGATCGCCCCCGCCGTGCCGAAGACGGAGTACATGAGCGTCGTCTTCGCCGCGTCGAGGAAGCGGTCGGAGCCCAGCAGCAGGTCGTAGTTGCGCAGCGTGTACTCGCCGCCGAACACGTCGAGGCGCCGGATCCCTGACAGCCGGATGCGCTGGAAGGACAGCACCAGCGCCCACACCACCGGCAGCACGACCATCACGATGACCACGATGACGGTCGGCGAGACCAGCGCCATGCCGGCCCGCGCGTCGCGCCGCGCGCGGGTGTTCCGCGCGCGGCGCCGGCCGCCGGCCGTCGCTGTGGGTGGAGCCTCGGGGACGCTGGCGGTCGCCACGGTGCGCTACTCGAGCCCCGCCTTGACTTCTTCGACCGCGGACTTGGCCTCCTTGGCCGCCGCGGCGGGATCCTTGCCCCCGACCACCTGGTTCACCGCGTCGGCGATCGGCTGCTCACCGCTGAGCGCGCCCACCAGCGGGCCCTGGCCCTGGGCGAAGCCCCAGCGCTGGAAGCTCTCGACGCCATCCTTGAGCGAGGCGATCGACTCCTCCGAGTAGAACTGGCTGAGCGGGGCCTTGGTATCGACGCCGCTCTCCAGCTCGGCCCACGCCGTCGAGAACTTCTCGGGATCGGAGCTGTCGCCGAGCCGGACGGGGTACTTGCCCTGCGGTGAGAGCGCCAGCCAGCGGGTGTAGCCGTCGGTCATCATGAACTCGACGAGCTTCTTCGCGGCCTCGGTCTTGCCGTCGAGCGAGATGTTGAACGTCGAGACCGAGCCGAACTGGCTCGGCTCGCCGCCGCCGGACCCGCTCAGGGGCCCCACGAGCCCACTGTTCTTGGCCAGGAACGCGGGGTCCTTCTTGCACTCCGGGCACGAGGGCTTGGTGTCGTTGCGCAGGCCCGCCATGCCGTCGAGCAGGAACGGGGACCAGAACATCATCGCGGCGCGTCCGGCGAAATACGTACCGCGCGTGGAGTCGACGTCCTGGTTGCCCTTGACGGAGTAGTTGGCGGCGATGTCGCCGTACCAGCGGAAGGCCTCGACGCACTCCGACGAGTCGATCGTCACCTTCCCGCCGTCGTCGACCAGCTGACAGCCCTGCGCCAGCGCGACGTGCTCGAAAGTCTCGTGCGTGAAGCCGTCGCCCGGCGCGGTCGCCAGGGTGATCCCGGCCATCCCGTCGCCGTGGAGCTTCTCGGCGGCCGCCTGCACGTCGTCGAGCGACTTGGGGGCCTCGAGGCCCGCCTTGTCGAACAGATCCTTGCGGTAGATGAGCAGCTGACCCCACCCGTCGCTCGGGACGCCGGTCGCCTTGCCGTCCGCGGTGACCAGGTCGAGCGCCTTCTTGGAGAACGTGTCCGGCCCGAGCTTCTCGACGACCGCCTGCGCGGCCTCGGCGTCGAAGATCTCCTCCTTGGCATAGGCCTGAGAGTCGGCGACGGGCGTGGCGAGCACGACGTCGGGCAGCTTGCCGCCGGCCGAGGCGTTGGTGATGAGCGTGGAGAGCTGGTCCTCGGGAACCGCGACCTGCTTGGTCTTGATGCCCGTCTTTCTCGTGAACTCGTCGAGGATGGCCTGGGTTGCCTTGACGCGGTCGGGCTGAAACTCGTTGTTCCAGATCGTGATGGTCTGACCCTTGAGGGAGCCGGAGTCGTCGCCACCGCCCTCGTCGTCGCCACCGCAGCCGGCTGCCGCGAGAGCGGTTGCTGCCAGGGTGGCGGCGAACGCATGTCTGATGGTCACTGGGCTCCTCCTCGTCGCTATGGATTCGTGCCGTCGTAGGTCAGGGCGACCTTGATCGCCTCGTCAGGGTGGGCGTCGAGCCAGCCGTAGGCCTCGGCCGCCTCGTCGAACGGGAAGTGCCGGAGCGGGAAGCCGTCGACCTCAAGCCGGCCCGCGGCGAGCAGGTCGACGACGGTCCGCGCGACGCGCCGGCGATCCCAGGCGGGGAAGTCGCGGTGCGGCGCGCCCCACGCACCCATGCTCGAGACCATGTCGAGGCGGTTGTGGTGCCACTCCTCGCCGAGGCGCAGCTCCGGTGCGCCGCCCTGGTAGAAGCCGACGGTGACCACCCGCGCGCACAGGCTTGCCGCGGCGATCGCGCCGTGCAGCGCGGCGGTGCTGCCGGAGGTCTCGACCGCCACGTCTGCGCCGCGGCCCCCCGCGCGCTTGATCGCCGGCCCGATGCCCTCGGCGGCCTCACGCGGATCGAGCACCGCGTCGGCGCCAAGCTGCTGCGCCAGCGCCCGGCGCGCGGGCACGAGATCGACTCCGGTGACGCGCGCCGCGCCCGCCATCCGCGCCAGCTGGACCAGGAGCAGCCCGATCGCGCCCAGCCCGAAGACGGCGACGTGGTCGCCGACCTTGATGCGGGCGTCGTGCGCCGCGACGAGGGCGACCATCCCGAGGCTGACGAAAAGCCACCGTTCCGGCGGGACGCCTGCCGGCAGCGTGACCAAGGGGTAGGTGGCGCCAAGCGCCGCGTCGAGGTCGACGACAGCCTCCTCGCGGTGTGGGACGCCCGCGTGGACGAGGTCGCCGGCGGACACCGCGTCGACCTCGTCGCCGGCCTCGGCCACGACGCCCACCAGCTCGTAGCCGAGCGGCGCCGGATACGCCGACCCCGACGAGTCGAGCGGCAGGAACGAGCGCAGCTCGCGGTCGAACGCGTGGTCGGCGAAGCCCGAGGTGCCGCGGTAGAGGTTCAGCTCGGTCCCGTGGCTGATCCCACTGAGCAGTGCACGGATGCGCACGTCGCGCGGTCCGATGGCGAGCGTGTCGTCAGCCTGGAGACGCAGGTTGCGCGGGCCTTCCAATACGAGCGACCGAGCCAATTCCCCTCCTCACAAGCAGACCGACGCCAGCGTAGAGAAGTTTGCCGTGCCGTGCAAGCACAAGAGCTGATCGACGCACCCGAAAAGTGCGAGACTTCTGCCGGTTGGATAGTCAAAACTGGGCGGACTTCTGCTCAGGATCCACTACAGTGCCGAGGATGGCCATCGTTTCCGCGGCGCCGAACGGTTCCCCGGGGGAGGTGCTCCGGCTCATCCGGGACGGCCACGCGAGCACGCGCAACGAGGTGATGGACCTGACCGGCCTCTCGCGCTCGACCGTCACGCACCGTCTCGGGCTGCTGCTGTCCGCCGGTCTGCTGCGCGAGGGGAGCGGGCAGTCGAGCGGCGGGCGCCCGCCCGTCGCGCTGGCCTTCAACGAGCACATGGGGGTCGTCCTCGCCGCCGACCTCGGCGCGGGCCACGGGCGCCTCGCTGTCTGCGACCTCGCGGGCGCCACGCTCGCCGAGCGCGAAGAGCCACTGCGGATCGCGGACGGCCCAGGACCGGTGCTGGACTGGGTCGAGGATCGCTTCGAGGCGCTGCTGACCGAGGCCGGCCGCGCCCCTGCCGACGTGCTCGCGGTGGGCGTCGGCGTACCTGGGCCGATCGACGTGGACACCGGGCGGCCGATCAGCCCGCCGATCATGCCGGGTTGGGACGGTCATCCCGTGGCGGAGCGGCTGAGCGAGCGCTTCGGCGCGCCGGTCGTGCTCGAGCGCGACGTCAACGCGATGGCGATCGGTGAACACCGCCGCCACTGGGCCGCGCTCCGCAACATGCTGTTCGTCAAGGTCGCGACCGGGATCGGTGCCGGGATCATCACCGACGGGCAGCTGCTGCGCGGCCTCCACGGCCGCGCCGGCGACATCGGGCACATCCGCGCGATCACCAACTCGGACGTGCTCTGCACGTGCGGCAACCATGGCTGCGTCGGCGCACTCGCCTCCGGCTCGGCGATCGTCCGCCAGCTGCAGGCGGCCGGCGTGGAGGCGACCTCGACCGCCGGCGTGGTGGCTCTCGTCAGCGCCGGGCACCCGGAGGCGACGCACCGGGTCCGCGAGGCCGGGCGCGTGCTCGGCGCCGCGCTCGCCGTCGTGGTCGCGACCGTGGCGCCCACCGCGCTGGTGATCGGCGGCGAGCTGGCCGAGGCCTCGCAGCCGCTGCTGGCAGGCATCCGCGAGTCGGTCTACCAGCGGGCGTCGCCGCTGGCGACGGGCGAGCTGCGCACCGTGACGAGCCGCCTCGGCGCGCGCGCCGGTGTCATCGGCGCGACCACGCTCGCGCTCGAGACCGTGCTGCAACCGTCGAGCGTCGACGCGCTGCTGGCTCGCCGCGGCGTCGCCGCCTGAGCGGTGCCTCCGCAGCTGGCGATCCAGGAGCAGCTGCCGCCGGGCGAGACGCTCGCCGAGCGGCTCGCGGCCGCCCGCGCCGCGGGCTTCGACGGACTCGAGCTGCTCGACGCCGATCGCTCGCGGGCACCGGAGCTCGAGCCGCTGCAGCGCCACGGCGGACGCTTCCAGACCGCCTGCCCGGCGCTGGGCGGCTGGCTCGGGGACTTCGACGGCGAGCGGCGGCGGCGGGCGCTGGACGGGCTGCGCCGTCAGCTCGAGGGTGTCGCGGCGCTCGGCGGCCACGGCGTGGTAACGCCGGCGGCGTGGGGCATGTTCACGCTTCGGTTGCCGCCGTTCGACGAGCCCCCGCGCACGCCCGACGAGGATCGCGAGGTGCTGTTGGAAGGGCTCGCGGAGGTCGGCGAGCACGCCGCGGCGGAGGGCGTCGTGCTGCTGTTCGAGCCGCTCAACCGCTACGAGGACCACATGGTGAACACGCTCGCGCAGGGGGCCGAGCTGATCGCGGCGGCGGGCTCCCGCGGGGTGCGCCTGCTCGCCGACACCTACCACATGAACATCGAGGAGGACGACCTGTGCGAGGCGCTGCAGGCGAGCGCGGAAGTGCTCGGCGCCGTGCATCTCAGCGACTCCCACCGTCATCAGCCCGGGACGGGCCACGTACCGTTCGAGGCGATCGTCGCCACGCTGGCGGCGACCGGCTTCGACGGTGTCCTGGCGGTGGAGTGCCGGCTGCGGGGGGAGCCCGGCGAGGCCGTCGCGAGCGCCGGGCGCTACCTGCGAGGACTGCTGGACTCCTGGTGATTCACGCCCGGGTCGGCGGTGAGCGGCGGATAGCTCCTACTGCAGCCCCATCCGCGGCTCGCCGTGCGCGTCCAGCCCGTTCGCGACCCGGGTGCAGCGACCGCCGCGGACGGCGCCGCCGTTGTAGGCGAGCCGGAGGCAGTTGCGCATCGCGAGCTGGCCCCAGTAGCTCGCGTGGCCGTCCTCCTGCAGCTGGTAGGGACCGGTGATCGTGCTCGTGGTGCGGATCTGCTGGACCCACTCGGTGCGGTCGACCGCCCCCGGGCTCTGCCAGGTGGCGACGCCGGTCTCCTCGAGCAGGCCGACCCCCGTCTCGCACAGCCGGCGGCCGACGAGCGCGTCCTGGAGGTCGAGCACCACGGTGTTGGTGAGCCCCGATGTCGCCGCGGCGGTGCGCAGGGTGGTGTTGAACGCCGGCATGACGGTGTCGTTGGCCCAGTTGAGGTCGCGGTTCCAGGCGCCGCAGCCGCCGATCGATTGGCGTGTCCAGCCGCTCTCCGGGTAGCGGATGCCGCTGCCGCGCGGGAGCGGCGACCAGTAGGTCTGGGCGACGATCGTGTACTGCGCGGCGCTGTAGCCGGCGTTGGTCATCGCCTGGCTCACCCGCACCAGCGCGTCGCGCACGGCGGCGGTCTCCTGCTGCTGCCGGGCCGCGGTGAAGCGCGCCACGATCGAGGCGTCGTCGCTGCAGTAGTTCTTGAACCACGACGGCGACGTGAGCCAGTTGGTCACGCAGCGCTCGAGGATGGCGGCGAAGCCGTAGTTGTTGGCGCCGATCATCACGACGACGGCGCGGACGTTGTGGCTCGCCGCGTAGGCCTGGAGTGCGGCCGCCTGGCCCTTGCGCCCGGACGCGTCGGAGTAGAAGTCGATGCCCGGCTTGAACGCCTCGCCGGAGCCGGTGCCGGTCGTGGACGTCTTGGCGCCGGAGCAGGCGAGGTTGGCGCTGGCCACGCCGTCGCCGATGTCGTGCTGCGCGGACTTCGAGCGGTGGCAGCCCCTGATCGCCTCGCGGTTCCCCGCGTCCCAGTAGGCGCTCGGGCCGAGCGCGTCGATGCGCGACGAGGATCCGTTCGTGTTGCCGGCCCAGCGCCCGGCCTCGCCGGAGATCGCCGAGTCGCCGAGGGTCACCACCGTCGGGGTCCCGACCCCCGGCCCGTCGGCGGCCGCGGGCGCCGCCCCGGCCAGGACCACCGCAACGACCAGCATCCCCCGCACGACCGACCTCATCGAACCCTCCCGTTGGCTGGCGCCATCCTCTCCGGGTGCGGCGTCCGCTGTCAATGGTCCGCTGCCGCTGCACGCACCGCCCTCGCCTGCCCGGCGTCCATCCACAGCTCCCAGCGGCCGGAGCCGGCCTGGCGCTCGTCGTGGAAGCGGTAGGGGCGGCGGCCGCCGAACTCGATCGTGCGCAATCGCCCGGCGCCGCCGAGCACGGACGCGATCCGGCGCCGCGGCCATCCGAGCGCGTCCTCGATCTGCGGGAACGTGCGCGGCTGGTCAGGGGCCTCGGCCAGCCCGTCGAGCAACTCGCGCATGAGGTCGCTGCAGCGGTCGTAGAAGCGCTCGACCTCGCCCGGATCGGCCATGGCGTTGTGCGCGGCGTGCTCCACGACGTTACGTCGAGTCGACGGCGAGCACGTCGACGAGGTTGCCGAGCCAGCCCTCGACGCAGTGCGCGCGATCCGCGGGCGCCTCGACGCCGATGACGAGGCGCCCCGGATAGTGGCGGTCGCGCGCGACGTAGTCGACCTGGAGCACCCGGCAGCGGCGGCGCTGGAGGAGGCCGAGGACGCGCACGAGCACGTCCTGGCTCGCGCTCACCTGGAGCTCCAGGTTCTGCTGGGTGCCGGCGGGTCGCCGCATGGTCGTGGTGGTCATCGGGATCGGGCTCCTTCTGGTCCCTGTCCCGGTCGGCCACACGCGCCATCCCGGTCCCGAGGGACCGTTCGGCCTGCGTCGCGTCGAGGCGCGCGCAGGCTAGGTGGCAATGGCGATGATGGAGCTCGTCGGAGCAGCGACGCGCGGACCGCGGTGGCGGCGATGGGGCGCGATGGACTCCGACGGCGACATCGCCGGGGATGCTACCCCACGCCGACCTGGGAGAAGAAGCGCCAGATCGCCTCGCTCGCGTCGGGCCCGCGCGGGTCGGTGTAGGAGGCGCCGGGCGCCCCGCCCGACCACGCGTGGCCCATGCCCTCCACCGTGAGCCACTCGTGCATGAGCGCGCCACGGCGGTCCGTCCAGCGCGCGTGCTCGTAAGCGTGGCCTCCGCGGACCTGCCCGCGCTCGGTGGCGGCCGGCCGCGCGAGCTCGGCGTCGCAGGTCTCAGGCGCGGCGAGGCGGTTGGCGGCCATCGACTGCGCGAGCACCTGCTCTCCGTTGACCGCCGCGACCGTGCGGTCGGCGCTGCCGTGGATGACCAGGCTCGGGACGGGACGGGCGAGCTCGCCCATCGCGGCATGCGCCGCACGGCCGCAGGCGCCAGGGTCGCCGACCCCACGCGCCATGGCCTTGAACGCGCCGGCCACGCCGGTCGCGGATCCGTAGGCGAGCCCGGAGTGCACCGCGACGGCGGCGAAGAGGTCGGGGTAGGTGGCCGCCAGGATCGCGGCCATCGCGCCTCCGGCCGAGAGGCCGGCCACGAACACGCGGCGCGGGTCGATCGTCAGCCCCGAGGTGGTGCCGATCAGCTCGCGCACGACCGCGGCGATCGACGCCGGCTCGCCGGCGCCGCGGGCCTGGTGGCGCCGCTCGAACCAGTTCCAGCAGCACTGGGCGTTCTCGCCGCGGTCCTGCTGCGGGTAGACCGCGATGAAGCCGTGGCGGTCGGCCGCCTCGTTCATCCGCGTCGCGGCCGCGAAGCTCGCCGCGTCCTGCGTGCAGCCGTGCAGCATGCAGACGAGCGGTGCGGCGATCCCGGGCTCGAGGTTTGCGGGCGCGTGGACCACGGTCCGCCGCGTCCGCCCGGCCACGATGCTCGTCGTCTCCGCGAGCGGCGCGGGTCCGAGCCCTGGGCGCAGCCCGGCCCGCTCGATCACCGCGCGGTTCGATGCGTACAGCTCTCGCCAATCGACTGTTCTCATTTTGCGTACTATATCACGCCGTCGCTTGGGAAAGAACTCAACGATTCGCCGTCATGAAGCTCCGGTACACGCTCAGCAGCGCCACCCGCTGCGGCTCGCTGAGCTCGGGGTCGCGCAGGATCGCAGCCTCGGTCTCGCGCCGCGGTGGCTCCTCGCCCTGGCCGCTCTCGAGCAACCCCGCGCGCGTCAGCAGCGGCCCGAGCGGCATGCCGAGCGCGGACGCGATCGCCTTCAGCACACTCAGCGAGGGCTCGTGCAGGCCCCGCTCGAGCTGGCTCAGGTACGCGTTGGAGACGCTCGCGCGCTCCGAGAGCTCCCGCAGCGACAGGTCCGCCGCGATCCGCTGCGCGCGCAGCAGGGCCCCGAGCGCCTCGATCTGCGCCTGCCACGGTTGGTCGCCCACGCGCGACATCATCGCGCTCAGGCCGCGTAGCCGGTCGCCTTCTCGACGACGATCCGGCCGATCAGCCTGACCGCCTCCGGTGTGTCCTCGTCCGGGTCCTTGCCGTCGTAGGTCCACGACAGCCCGATGTCGAACTTCCGGCCGACGTCCTCGGTGAACGTGGTGGTGCCCCGGAGCTCGACGTAGTTGTAGGGATCCGCGGAATCGAGCACGGTGACGCTGACGCGTGGATCGCGCAGCAGGTTGCGGTGCTTGCGCCGGCCGGCGACCGTGGAGAACAGGACGTCGTCACCCTCGCGGCCGACCCACATGGCCGACGCCTGGGGGCCGCCGTCGGGGTTGATCGTCGCCAGCACGGCGAAGTGGCGGCCGTCGAGGAGTCGCCGTGTCTCGTCGTTGAGGGAGAAGGCCATGACCCAACGGTAGGCCGCGATCGCGACAGAACGCTCAGCACGTGGTCGCGGCTGCCGATAGGACCCCATGGTCATTGACACTGCTTCCGCCGCTCGCCACCGCCTCGTCACCCGCTCCGACTTCGACGGCCTGGTCTGCGCCGCGCTGCTGAAGGAGCTCGGGCTGCTCGACGACATCCTCTTCGTCCACCCCAAGGACATGCAGGACGGCAAGATCGAGGTGGGCCCGGGCGACATCACCACCAACCTGCCCTACGTTCCCGGCGTCGGGCTCGCGTTCGACCATCACGCCTCCGAGGCGATCCGCGTCGAGGACTCGCCCGAGAATCACATCATCGTGCCGAGCGCGATGAGCGCCGCGCGCGTGGTCTACGACTACTACGGCGGCGCAGAGCGCTTCCCGACGATCTCCGACGAGATGATGGACGCGGTCGACAAGGCCGACGCCGCGCAGTTCTCCGAGGACGAGATCCTCGACCCGCAGGGCTGGATCCTGATGTCCTTCCTGATGGACCCGCGCACCGGCCTCGGCCGCTTCCGCGAGTTCCGGATCTCCAACTACCAGCTGATGATGCAGCTGATCGACGACTGCACGCAGCTGAGCGTCGAGCAGATCCTCCAGACCCCCGACGTCGCCGAGCGCGTCGAGCTCTACAACGAGCACAGCGAGCGCGCGGTCGAGCAGATCCGCCGCTGCGCGAAGGTCGAGGGCAAGCTCGTCGTGCTCGACCTCCGCGACGAGGAGGTCATCCGACCAACCGCTTCATGATCTACGCGCTGTATCCCGACGCGAACGTCTCGATCCACGTGCTCTGGGGCCTCAAGCAGCAGAACACCGTGTTCGCCACCGGCAAGTCGATCATCAACCGCTCCTGCAAGACCAACATCGGCGAGCTGATGCTCGCCCACGGCGGCGGCGGCCACGACGCCGCCGGCACCTGCCAGGTCGCCAACGTCGGCGCCGGCCTCGCCCTCGAGGACCTCGTCGCGAAGATCTCGGCCGATGAATCCGCGCCGGCCGCGGGGTCTTAGCACCACCGATCCCGAACTCAGGAGGCCCCGCGATGCGGTCCGATCCTCCCGCCGCGTTCGACGCCCGCTTCAGCGATCCCGAGGCCGGCCCGACGCCGTGGCCCACCGCCGTGCAGGCACTCGAGGACGCCGAGCTGTACTGGCTCACCACCGTCCGGGCCGACGGCCGGCCGCACGTGACCCCGCTGATCGGCGTGACGATCGATGCGGTGGTGCACTTCTGCACCGGCCCCGATGAGCAGAAGGCGCGCAACCTCGAGCACCACAGCGAGGTCGCGGTCACCACCGGCGCGAACACGTGGGCCGAGGGCCTCGATGTCGTCGTCGAGGGAACCGCGGTCCGCGTCGCCGCCGCTGACGCCCTGCAGACGCTCGCCGACGCCTACGAGGCGAAGTACGGCAGCGTGTGGCACTTCGACGTCGGCGACGGCGTGTTCAACCACGGCGAGGGCACCGCCTTCGTGTTCCGCGTCGAGCCGGCCAAGGTGCTCGCCTTCGCCAAGGCGCCCCACGCCCAGACGACCTATCGGTTCGCGGCGGCCTAGACCGCCGTACCGCTACTGGATCCGCTTGCGGATCACGGCGCTCACGTTGTCGACCACCACGACGAGCGCGAGTACGAGGAGGATGTACGTGAGCATCTCGTCGAAGCGGAAGAGCTTGATCGACTCGTTGATCAGGAAGCCGATGCCGCCGGCGCCGACGAGCCCGAGCACGAGCGAGGAGCGGACGTTGACGTCGAAGCGGTAGAGGAGCAGCCCGACGAACTGCGGCGTGACGGCCGGCACGACCGCGTGCGCGACGACCTGCGTCCGGGAGGCGCCGCCGACGCGCATGGCGTCGACCGGCCCGTAGTCGATCGCCTCGATCGACTCGGCCCACAGCTTGCCCATGACACCGACGTTGTGGAACAGGATCGCGAGCACGCCGGGGAAGGGGCCGAGGCCGACCGCGGTGACGAAGATCAGCGCGAACACGATGTCCGGCACCGCGCGCAGGAACGAGAGGAGGGAGCGCGCGACCTGATAGACGGCGACGTTCGGCGTGGTGTTGCGGGCGCCCAGCACCGCGAGCCCGAGGGCGGCCGGAATCGAGAGGGTCGTGGCGAGCAGCGCGGTCCAGAGCGTGACGAGCGTGGCGTCGAGGCCCGGCCGCACGACCTCGTCCCAGTTCAGATCGGGTGGCGTCGCCTCGGCCAGGAAGTCGACGATCCCGCGGTAGCCGTCGACGAGCGCGCCGAGGGAGAACTCCGTCTCCCGCCAGGCGATGACGTGGGCGGCGACGAGAACCGCGACCGCGAAGCCGCCGAGCACCCGGCGGCGCGAGAAGCGCGGCCGCCGCGGGACCGCGGGCACCAGTTCCGGCGTGGTGGTCGCCATCAGGCTGCGACCCGCTCGGGGGCGTAGAGGGCGTCGATCGCCTCAGCCGGCACGTCCTCCGGCGTGCCGTCGAAGGCAACGCGACCGCGCATCAGCCCGACGACGCGGTCGGCGTGGCGGCGGGCGAGATCGGGCTGGTGGAGCACCGCAGCCACGCCGAGGCCCTCCTCGTGCGCGAGCCGCGCCAGGAGGGCCATGACCTGCTCGGCGGCGGCGGGATCGAGCGCGGCGACCGGCTCGTCGGCCAGCACCACCTCGGCTCGCTGGCACAGCGCCCGGGCGATCGCCACGCGCTGCTGCTGGCCGCCCGACAGCCGGGAGACGCGCTCGGCGGCCCGGTCGGCGAGCCCGACGCGCTGGAGACAGCCCATCGCCTCCTCGAGCAACGGCCGCGGGAACAGCGCGGGGACGAGCGACCGGCGAAGGTCGAGCCGCCCGAGCGCGCCGCAGCAGACGTTGTCGAGCACGCTTCGGCGCTCGACGAGATGGATCCTCTGGAACACCATGGCGGCCCGGCGGCGCGCCGCGACGAGCTGGGCGCCGCGCAGGCCGACCACCTCCTGCCCGGCGATCGCGATCGAGCCGCCGTCGGGCTCGACGAGGCCCACGACGCAGCGCAGCGCCGTCGACTTCCCCGACCCGTTGGCGCCCAGCACCGCGACGAGCTCGCCGGCGCCGACCTCGAGGTCGACGCCCTCGAGCACCACGCGCCCGCCGAAGCTCTTGCGCAGCCCCGTCAGCCGGAGCGGCACGCCGTTCGCTCCCACGCCTAGACGTCCTTCTCGGTCAGGCCGAGCGTCTCGGCCAGCTCGAACAGCGGCTGGTAGGTCTCCTTGGTCACGGCGACCATCGGCCCGGGCGGGTCGACGTCGAGGAAGGCGCCCACCTGCGCGACGTCCTTGGGCGACAGCTCGAGCAGCGCCTTCGTGATCTTCGCCTTGAGCGCCGGATCGAGGTCCTTGGCGACGGTGATCGGGTCGTTGGGGATCGGCTTGCTCTCCCACACGCGGCGGAACTTCGACTCGTCGAACTGCCCTTCGGCCTTCGAGCTGGTCAGCTGCTGCGTGTTGATCTCCGCGGCGTCGACCTTGCCGTTGGTGAGCGCGAGCAGCGCCTCGGGATGGCCGCCGGCATACTCGATCTTGAGGTCCTTCTTCGGGTCGAGCCCCGCCTCGTCCTCGAGCGCGAAGCGCGGCACCGCGTCGCCGGAGGTCGAGCCCGGCTCGGACAGCGCGAGCGACTTGCCCTCGAGGTCGGCGATCGACTGGATGGGCGAGTCCTTGGCCACCCAGATGCCGCCCTTGTAGGTGGTGAGCTCGCCCTTCGCGTCGCCGAACGACGCCACCGGCTCGGCGCCGGCGCGGTCGGAGGCGAAGACGAGGCCGAGCGGGCCGAACTGCGCGATCTCGAGCTTGCCGTTCTCCATCGCGAGGACCTCCGCCGAGTAGTCCTCCACCACCTGCAGCTCGACCGGGCAGCCGAGCTTGCGCTCGAGCGCCTTGCCGAGCACCTCGTAGGCGGGCTTGAGCTTGGCCGGGTCCTCGTAGGGCTCGATGCCGAAGCGGACCTTGCCGTCCGGGCACGCGGAGCCCGACGAGGCACTCCCGGACTCCGCGTCGTCGCCGCAGCCGGTCACGACCAGGGCGAGCACGGCAAGGGCGAGTGCGGCGGCGCGGGTCTTCGATCTCACGGGTGAGCCTCCTCGGTGGGTGCGTTGACGGGGTCGAGCAGGTCGTCGAGGACGCCCGGCGCCAGCCCCAGCGCCGTCGTCATCCCGATGCCGGACGTCACCGCGACGAGCCGGACGCCGGGGTGCGGCGCGGCGACGAGGAAGTCGCGGCCGGGCGCGTGGGGATAGACGCCCTGCCAGCGCTCGCGGACACGGAGCGCGCCGCGGCCGAACAGCGCCGCCGCCTCGGCGAGCACGAGGTCGTCGAGGCGCTCGTCGGAGAAGGGCGAGGGCGTGCGGGCGTACTCGTGCGTGTCGCCGATCGTCAGGTCGCCGTCGGGGCGTCGCGTCACGAGCAGGTGGATGCCGGCCGCGAGCAGCTCGGGGCGCTCGCGCTCGAGCCGCTCCCGGACGGCGCCGATCGACGGGCAGCCCGCGAACGCCGCGTAGCGGAGCAGCGACAGGCCGGTGGCCAGCGCCGCGCCGTCGGCGGGGCCTCCGGGTCCGGTGACCGTCAGCATCTGGAGCCGGACGCGCCCGACCCCGGCCGCGGCGAACACGTCCGGGAACAGCGCGTCGAGGTCGGCGCCCGGGCACACGATGACGTGAGCCGCCTCGATCGTCCCGCCGCTCGTGTGGAGCGTCGTGCCCTCGACCCGCTGCACGGCGGTGGCGAAGCGCACGCGCACGCCGTACTCGCGCTCGAGCAGGGCCGCCAGGCCCGCCGCGGCCGTGCGCTGGTCGACGCGGATGTCGAGCGGGCACCACAGCCCGCCGGCCACGCCGGCGGCGGCGACGGGCACGCGCCGCAGGACCTGCTCGCGCGTGAGGACGGCGGCGTGGCGCTCGTGGTCGCCGGCGAGCTCCTCGCAGACGCCCAGCTCGTCGGCGTGGCGCGCGACCAGCACCGTGCCGGTCGCGGCGGCCCAGAACCCGGCGCGCGGAGCGAGCTCGAGCCAGCGCTCGCGGGCGACGAGTGCGGCGGCGAAGGCCTCGCCGTCCTGGCCCGTCACGAAGCCGTGGCCGAAGTTGCGGACCGTGGCGCCGGCCGCGCGGTCGTCGCGCTCGCACACGATCACGTCGAGGCCGCGCTCGGCGGCGTCGAGCGCGCAGGCCAGGCCGACGATCCCGGCGCCGACGACGGCGACGTCGACGTCGCAGTGCTCGAGGTGCTCACGACATCAACCCTGCACTTGTCCATACAAGAGTTCAAGCCCTGTTTCACGGCATGGCAACAGTCGTTAACGAGATGTAGCCGGACAGTTGCGAGCGATCCGGCTCGACTTGTATGGTCAAGTTCACGATGGAGCCGCTCCACCAGCGCATCGCCGCCGAGCTGCGTCGCCGTATCGCCACGGGCGAGCTGCGCAGCGGCGACCCCGTCCCCTCCGAGCACCAGCTCTGCAGCCGCTACGGCGTCTCGCGCGGGACCGTCCGCCAGGCGCTGGCGGCGCTCCGCGCGGAGGGCGCGATCGGCGGCGGGCGCGGCAAGCCGCCGGTGGTGCGCCCGCCGATGTTGACCCAGGACTTCGCCGAGCTCGTCTCGTTCTCGTCGTGGGCGACGGCGCTCGGCCGCAGCCCGGGGCAGCGGACGCTCGAGCTCGCGCGGCGGCCGGCCAGCGCCCAGGCCGTCGACGGCCTCGGCCTCGCCGACGGGGAGCCCGTGGTCGAGTTGCTGCGGGTGCGGCTGCTCGACGGGGAGCCCGTCATGGTCGAGCGCACCTGCTTCGTCGAGCCGGTCGGGCGCCGGCTGTTCGACTTCGACCTCGACGGCGGCTCGATCTACCGGCACCTGCGCGCGGGCGGCGTCGACCTCGCGCGGGCGCGGCAGACGATCGACGCCGTGGCGGCCTCCGAGCAGGACGCCGCGCTGCTGGAGGTGAGCCTGGGGACGCCGCTGCTGCGCGTGCGGCGCAGCACGACCGACGCCGCGGGCGAGCCGCTGGAGTGGTCCGACGATCGCTATCGCGGCGACGCCATGTCGTTCACGCTCGAGAGCACAGCGCCCGGCGCGGCCGGCGTCGCGCGCGTGGAGGCCGCATGACCGTCGAGCTCGTCGTCTGCGACATCGCGGGCACGACCGTGCAGGAGCACGGGGCGGTCTACGCCGCGCTCGAGCAGGCCGTCACGGCGGCGGGCGCCGAGACGACCCGCTCGGACGTCGCGCGCTGGATGGGCGCCGACAAGCACGAGGCGATCCGCGCGCTGATCGGGGGCGAGCCGGCCGCCGAGACCGTAAGCGCCGCCCACGACGACTTCCGCGCGCGCCTGGACGCCGCGTACGCCGACCGGCCGCCCGAGCCGTTCGCGGGCGTGCCCGAGCTGTTCGCCTCGCTGCGTGAGGCCGGCGTCAGGATCGCGCTCACCACGGGCTTCGAGCGCGCGATCGCGGACCCGCTGCTCGCGTCGCTGGGGTGGGACGACGGCACGCTCGACGCGCTCGTCTGTGCCGACGAGGTGGCGGCGGGCCGGCCCGCGCCCTACATGATCTTCCGCGCGATGGAGCACTGCGGCGTACACCGCACCGACCGCATCGCCGTCGCGGGCGACACCGTGCTCGATCTCCGGGCCGGCGCCAACGCCGGCGCGGCCATTGTCGCCGGCGTGCTCACGGGCGGTGTCGACGCGGATACGCTGGGCGCCGAGCGCCACACGCATCTGCTGCCGTCGTTGGCCGAGCTCGCCGCCGCGCTGGAGGAGCTATGACGGGCGAGGAGGACGCCGTCGCCCAGATCGTCAGCGCGCTCGAGGCGCTCGTGGGCCTCCCCTACGACGGCGAGCCCGTCGACCAGCTCCAGCACGCGCTGCAGTGCGCGGACCTCGCACGGCGCGAGGGCGGAGATCCGGAGCTCGTCCTCGCGGCGCTGCTGCACGACGTCGCGCGCTCGCCCGACGTGGCCGCCGAGCCCTTCGACTCCGGGCCGCTGGATCACGGCGAGCAGGGCGCGCGCTGGCTGGCGCCGCTGCTCGGGGAGCGCGTGGCCCGGCTGGCCGCCGCGCACGTCGAGGCCAAGCGCTACCTCGTCGCCGTCGACCCCGCCTACGCCGAAGGGCTGACTGAGGTGAGCACGCGCACGCTGCACGCGCAGGGCGGTCCGATGTCAGCCGACGAGGTCGCCGCGGTCGAGCGCCGACCCGGCTGGCGTGACGCCGTGCGGCTCCGGCGCTGGGACGACGCGGCCAAGGACCCCGAGGCGGTCGTCCCCGGGATCGAGGCATACGTCCCCCTTCTCGAAGAGCGGTCACGCCGTCTTCACACTCGCCGCTGAGTGGCGGTTAGGGTGTCGCCGTCAAGCGAGCGGAGGTGTCGGATGCGAGTCGTGTTCCTGGTCGTAGCGATGATGGCGGTGCTGATCGCGCCGGCGGCGGCGAGCGCCCGCAACATAGATGAGGAGCATCCGCTCGTGATCGGCCACCGCGGCATCCCCGGCTACCTCCCCGAGCACACGCTGCCGGGCTACGCGCTCGCCATCAAGGCCGGCGCCGACTACATCGAGCCCGACCTCGTCTCCACCAGCGACGGGCACCTGATCGCGCGCCACGAGCCGGTCATCACGGACACGACCGACGTGGCGGATCACCCCGAGTTCGCGAGCCGCAGGCGCACGGCCGAGATCGACGGGGTTGAGTACGACGGCTGGTTCGCCTCCGACTTCACGCTCGCCGAGATCAAGACACTGCGCGCCGTCCAGTCGTTCCCCGACCGGCCGCAGCGGTTCAACGGGAGGTACAGGATCCCGACGTTCGACCAGGTGATCGCGCTCGCCAAGCGCCATTCGCGTCGCAGCGGCCGGAGGATCGGCATCTACCCCGAGACCAAGCACCCCACCTACCATCGCGCCCTCGGCCTGCCGCTCGAAGGCAAGCTGCTGCGCTCGCTGCGGCGGGTCGGCTGGGACCGGCGCGGCGCGCCCGTGTTCATCCAGTCCTTCGAGCAGTCCAACCTGATCCGGCTCAACCGGCGCACGAATGTCAGGCTGGTTCAGCTCGTCGACGCCAACGACCTCAACCCGGACGGAACGCTCGACTACACCCCGCCCTACGACCGTCCGTGGGACTGGACGGTGTCGGGCGACCCCAGGCTGCTGGCGCGGACCTTCGGCTTCTTTGCCACCAACGAGGGCCTGGACGAGGTCCGTCGCTACGCCGACGGCATCGGGCCGTGGAAGCCCTACATCCAGCCGACGATCGCGGGCAGCGACACGCTGCCGCCGCCGACCGACCTCGTGCAGCGCGCCCACGACCGCGGGCTGCTCGTGCACCCCTACACGTTCCGCAACGAGCAGAGCCGCCTCGCGCCTCCCTACATGGGCAACCCGATCAACGAGTATCTGCGGTTCTACGAGCTCGGCGTCGACGGCCTGTTCTCGGACTTCGCGGACACCGCCTTCATGGCACGAGAGCTGTTCCGCCTCCAGTCCGGCGGCGGGGAGGAGGAATAGCGCGAGGGCCTAGTCCACGCGCACCGCGAGGAGGCAGACGTCGTCGACGTGCGCGGGATCGTGCAGCGCGCGGACAACCGCGGCGGCGAGCGCCGCCGCGGTTTCCTCGCGGTGCAGCGCGACCGCTCGGAGGAGGCGCTCCATGCCGTCCGTCAGCGACTCCGATCGCCGCTCAACCAGGCCGTCGGTGTAGAGCAACACGGTGCTCCCGGCCGGCAGCGTGAGCGCGGCCTCGGGCCGCGGGTCCTCGCCCGCCACGTCGAGTGGCGTCGAGCGTCCGTCCCAGGCGAAGCTCGGCTCCTCTCCGGGGCTGAGGATCACCGGGGGCGGGTGTCCCGCGCAGGCGTAACGCAGCCGGCGCGAGCTGAGGCCGAGCTGGGCGCAGATCAGCGTCGTCATCTGGCCGACGCGGTGCCGGTCCGCGTAGGCGTCCAGCGCGTCGAGCACTGACTTCGGCCTCAGCCCGGTCGAGGCGAGCGCCCGCACCGCGCTGCGCAGCTGACCCATCGTCGCCGCCGCGCCGATGCCGCGGCCGACCACGTCTCCGATCACCAGGCCGGCCGTCTCTCCCTCGTCCAGCCAGAAGGCGTCGTACCAATCGCCCCCGACCTCGAGCCCGCTCACAGCCGGGTGATAGACGACCGCGACCTCGAACCCCGGCGCGCTGGGCAGGGTCCCCGACAGCAGGCTCCGGCTCAGCAGCTGGGCTGTTTCCTGCTCCTGGCGGCGCGCGCGCATCAGCTCCTGCTCGTAGCGGCGCCGGTCCGTGGCGTCGAACACGGTCGTCCGGACGCGCTGCGGGTGGCCGTCGTCGTCGCTGTAGAGCACCGAGTTGATCAGCGCCGGCAGGCGCGTGCCGTCCGCGCGCACGATCTCGACCGCGATCTCGCGCACCACGCCCTGCATCCGCAGTAGCGGTGCGTAGTGGGTCTCGTGGTAGATCCGGCCCCCCGGGGAGAGCAGGTCCTGGAAGCGGCGGCACCCCAGGAGCTCCTCCCGGCGCAGCCCGGTCCAGGTCTCGAAGGTCCGGTTGACCCGCACGATCGTGCCGTCCGGGAGCGTCGAGAGGTACCCGCAGGGCGCGTTCTCGAAGAGGTCCTCGGCCGTGTCCTCGAACAGCTCGCCGTCGCTCGTCACGCGGCCAGGAACGACTTCATGGCCGCCACGGTCTCCTCGGGAGCGCTGAGGTTGGGGCAGTGGCCCGTCGCGTCGAGCCGCACCAGCCGGCTGTCGGGCAGCTCGCGGTCGACGTACTCGCCCACCACCTCGGGGGCGATCGCGTCCTGCGAGCACTGCAGGACGAGGCTCGGCGTGCGCACCCGCGGCAGGTCGGCGCGGTTGTCGGACATGAACGTCACACGCGCGAAGTGCCGGGCGATCTCCGGGTCGGCGCGGCAGAAGCTGTTGGTCAGCTCCTCCCCCAGCTGCGGCCGCTCCTCGTTGCCCATGATCACGGGCGCCATCGCGTTGGACCACCCGAGGTAGTTGCTGTCGATCGACTCG
>Ga0136617_10000427_pt1 | contig 35103 bp, 26 predicted proteins | sample AntDrymUQ3222106_2_FD_129672 | JGI IMG/M metagenome (GOLD analysis project Ga0136617, IMG submission 129672) | Polar desert sand microbial communities from Dry Valleys, Antarctica - metaG UQ322 (21.06) | ecosystem: Environmental > Terrestrial > Soil > Desert | place: Antarctica: Dry Valley... | reverse complement strand
CGAGTCGCCACAACCGGCGGTTTATCAAATAACGGTTCAATCAAAGCCCATTGTTCATCGGTTAATTCTTCACGTCTAGCCATCCGTGAATTTTATCAAACTATTTTTGAGATGGCTTCTAACTTCAATAGACGGTTTAACTATCTCCTGTTTTAATTCATTAATAGGTTTTTCATTAACCTTTACATTTTCGGAGTGATTTGTGCAGTTGGTTAAGCACAATGTTATAAAAAAGAAAAGAAGCATTAAATTCATATTTGTGTGATGCAACATAATCAAGTATTAAGATACAGGTGTCTCAACAAAGTGTTGTTTTTGATACTGTTAATAATTTTACAGCAATCCAAATAAAGGACACTCCCAACTACAAGTTGTTTTTGAGTTTCTCTAACTTTCGCAAAATTTCAGGCGCTTCCTTCAATTCGATAAGCGGCGTAAGTTGCGCGTAGATATAATTCCATTCAAGTTTTTTCTGCTTGATAACAATTGTTTCGATGTCAGCCCAATCGCGCGTGCGGTCGGCAAAGGCTTTCAAAACAATCAAATCTTCGGGCGAACAAATCTTGAGTGATATATCGGGCAAATAATTTTGAAAGCTGGCGCGTTCTATCACTTCTTCTTCAAACGGCAGCGCGGCGAGCGAGATGTCAATTCCGATTCCGTCTTCGGTTTTCAAGAGCAACACGCGGTTTTTCAAAGCGAATTCGCGTGCGTTTTCAATACGCGGCGCAAATTCTTCGATTAGCGTTTGAACGTAGATTTCTTCGTCGCCGAAACCGGTTAAAAGCGTTAAATCAACGTCATTTGTCAGACGCGGCTCGCCCCAAATTTGCAGCGCGACTCCGCCGATAAAGCAAAATCTCCAATTTCTCGCTTCAAGAAAAGTTTGTATCCGAAAGGCAGTCTCAACGATTGGTATCATTCGCTTTCCTCAACAATTCAAACCATTTTTGCATCTCGACCAAACCAGAAGTCGGCAGCAAACGATTACGAAGCAAAGCGGCGCGTGAAGCGTCGGAAAGCGCGACAATAGTATCGGAAGTTTTTTCGTTTCTAATTTTTTCGCGCCGAAGTTTTTCCAATTTCGCGCCGGTTTTTTGCCAAGTCCTGACCCATTCGGCTAATCGCTCGTCTTTCATATTTTTTATTTTAACATTTTATCTCAAACAAACTGTCCCGCCGCAAAACCCGACGACCACGCCCATTGAAAATTGTAACCGCCGAGCCAGCCCGTTACATCAACGACTTCGCCGACGAAATATAAATTTTTCACTCGTTTGCTTTCCATTGTCTGCGACGAAAGCTCGTCGGTTGAAACTCCGCCGAGCGTAACTTCCGCTTTGTCGTAACCTTCCGTTCCGTCGAACAAAACTTGCCAGTTGTTTAATTTTTTGGCAGTTTTTTCGACTTCCGTTTTGCTTAATTGCGCAACTGGTTTATTAGCGAATTGAAGTTCGGCAAAAATTTCGGTGAAACGATTTGGGAGAAATTGGCTCAAAAAATTGTCGAGCAATTGCCGGTTTTCGTGATTGCTCTGCAAAATTTCGAGCGCGTCTCGTTCCGGCAACAAATCAATCGAAACCGCTTTTTTATTCTGACCATAATTTGAAATCTGCAAAATTGCCGGACCGGAAAGCCCGCGATGCGTGAAAAGTATGCTTTCACGAAACGCTTGTTTGCCGCAGGAAACGTTTGCGTCAACCGAAACGCCAGCCAACCGTTTGAAACCTTGCAAATCTCCGGCAAAAACAAGCGGCACGAGCGCCGGGCGCGTTTCGACAATTTTCAAGCCGAATTGCCGGGCGATTTTATATCCGAAATCCGTCGCGCCCATTTTCGGAAACGAAAGCCCGCCCGTTGCAATCACCAAACTTTCACTCGTAAATTTGCCTTGATTGGTTTCGGTTTCAAACAACTCATTTTTATTGACAATTTTAACCGAACAATCGGTGCGAATCTCAACCTTTGCTTGGCGGCATTCTTCCAAAAGCATCTCGACAATTTGACGCGAACTTTCCTGACAAAAAAGCTGTCCGAGCTTCTTTTCGTAAAATTTGATGCGGTGTTTTTTTACTAATTCAATAAAATCTTGCGGTGTATATCTTGCCAGCGCGGATTTACAAAAATGCGGATTTTGGGAAATAAAATTTTCCGGTCTCACATCTTTGTTGGTGAAATTACATCGTCCGCCACCGCTGATTAAAATCTTTCGCCCAACCTGTGCGTTGTGTTCTAAAACTAAAACCTTACGCCCGCGTTTTCCGGCTTCAATCGCGCAAAATAGTCCAGCCGCGCCCGCGCCGATTATTACTACGTCAAACTTCATTTAAGCCAAATATCTTTCGCGCAAGATGTTCGCGTGATGGCGAATGTGTCCGACCATAATATAAGCCAAAGCGCGAACTGAGACTGCCGCATCGCTCGCCGTGCCGACACGAAGCCAAGCCGCGTCACTCAAGTTTTTAAAAAATAAATTATTCGCGCGCCGAAGTAGTAAAAGTTCATCTGTTAAATCGGTAAGCGTTCTCTCGTTAAAGTTTGCATTTTCGATATAACCATCCTGCTCAAAACCTTCGAGTGGTGTCAGATCGGCGCGTCCGATTCGCAAAGCGCGATAAGCGAAAATTCGCTCGCCGTCAATCAAATGTCCGACGAGTTCCTTGATTGTCCATTTTCCTTCGGCGTAAGCGTGAAAACTTTTTTCTTCCGAAATAGCTGCGAGAAAATTTCGCAGCTCGCCCGATTGATTTTCCAAAGCCGAAACAATATCGGTTTCCTCAACCAAGGATACGTATTTTTCGTAATAAGCGTCGTATTCGTTTTTTTCGGGACGGTTCATAATTGTTTTATCATACCAAAACGGTTATAAATTCACATCGGAAAAATGTAAAAAAAATGAAAACAAAATTAACAATTATCGTTGTAATTTTACTCGCTTCGGCAATCAGCATTTTTGCCCAAAACGGCGGAAAGGCTGAACCGCTGCGCGTCAAATTTGCCAAAGGAAAAACCGCCGCGGTTTTAAGCGGAATGCTGAAACAAAACCAAGAAATGGAATATATTTTCAGAGCTAAACAAGGGCAAAAGGTCATGGCTCGAATCGTTTCGACTGTGCCAAAAGGGAAATCCACTTCTTTAAAATCGAAGAGCGAACGGCGTTAATTATCTGCCCAATTTAGATATAAATTACGAACTCGAATTCGACACGCCGCAAATGGGCGATTACATAATTTTCGTCCAATTTCGTCCGACGGACAAAGTTCGGTCGGGAAAATTTACGCTTACCTTAAACGTCAAATAACCGAGAAATTTTTATGCGTAGATGCAGGGAATCGAGTGCGCCGCTCGCAAATCAGTTTCGATTTTCAAACGTTTCCTCTCGTTTTCTTCGGGCAAAATGCTGATAACATTTGCATCATATTTTTTTACGCATTTGCTCTTTTGATGTTTTTTTATCTCGTCCAAAATTGAATCCGTCTGCCCGATGCAAACCAGCGCGTGATGACCGCGATTATTTTTATCGGTCTTGCGGCGCGAGATAACGTAAATTGCGGGAACATTTTCGATTTGTTCTTTAATCGAAAAAACCTTGAAATCATATTTGTCTTTTTTGCCCCGAAAAACCGCCATTCCGATCGGTTTAATCTTTTTCTTTTTCAATATTTTTTGCGGCGATAAATTTATTGTTCCAGTTTTCTTTTCAATAGACTTTGAATTTTTTATCTGTCGATTCGGTTTGGTTTTTTCGAGTTTTGGTTTTGTTTTAACAGCAATCTTTTGTCTCGTTTTCCTTTCAACAACTTTTAGATTCTTTGCAGAAACAATCGCTTTTACCTTCTTGTTTTCAGCTTTGACTTTTTTAACCGGAACTATCGGCGCAATCTTTTGCTCTTTTTGTTTCGTTTTTTTAACCGGAACAATCGTCTTCTTTGCGACAACTTTTCTTTTCGTGAAAACGGCTGGTTTTACCGCTTTCACAATAGGTTTAATTTTATTAGCCGAAACAATTTTTTCAGCTTTCGGTTTTTCAATTTTCGGCGCTTTAGCGGAGATTTTCGATTTTGCTTTTTTCGTATTCGGCGTTGCTTTCCGCGCGGAAATAGACGCTTTTATGCTCTTTCCAACCAATTTGATTTTTTTGTCGGTAGAAATTGGTTTCGATTTTTTAACTCGCCTTTGCGCAGCTTTAGCAGAAACTTTCGGCGCTGGTTTCTTCGCCTTTTTAACTTTTTGATTTGGAACACTTGCCTTTATCTTTCCGCCGGACAAAATCTTTTTTGCCGTCATTTTATTTTTCGGCGTTTTGATTTTTGCATTCTTAGCAGAAATTTTTGGTGTTTTAGTTTTTTCAGTCTTAACAGGAACTAAAGACTTCGACTTTTTTGCAGGTTGGTTAACTTTGCGAGCGGGAACCGCCGGTTTTGTTTCTGCCGTTGCCTTTACCGTTTTTTTAGAGGCAACAGGTTTAACTTTTTGTGGCTGAGTTTTGACCCTTTTAGCAGAATTTTTAGAATTTGTTTTTTCCGCTTTTTGTTCCGCAATTTTGGCGAGCTTTGTCGTTTCGGTTTTTGCTTTCGCAGGTTTTTCTTGCGCAATAAACTTCTTTTTGCGAGTCTTTAAGACAGTATTTCCCGAAACACTTTTTCCGGCAACTTTGATTTTTTTAGCTGCGCTTTTTTGTTCGGACTTTTTAACTTTCGGCTTCACAACAGCCTTTCTTCTCGTTTGTGCGTGTTCCATATAATACATTGTATTATAAATGAAACACTTTTTCAAAACGAAAATGTTTAATTTTGAGCGATAAAAAGAAAGCGTTGCTCGGATTGCGGAATTAGCTTTTGTTCAAATTCTACGCCGTGTTTTGTGAATTCTTCACCCAAGCCGTTTCCGCCGAAAAGAAGCAATTTACTTTTCTTTGACCACCTCAAAATTTTCGGAAGTTTTTGCGTAAATTTGTCCAGAGCGCGGCAAGTTACAAAATTAACATCATCTGGTTTGGCAAGTTCTTCAAATTGACGATTAAAAATCCGGGCGCGTTTTTCCAATTCGCATTTTTGCAAAACTTCTTCGAGAAAAGCCACCTTTTTCAATTTTGATTCAATCAGAGCGCCGCGCAAATCTTCGCGCAAAATCAAACAGGGAATTGAAGGCAAGCCCGCGCCTGTTCCAATGTCGGCAAATCTCGCATTTTCCGGCAAAAAATTTTGCAGAAAAAGCGATTCCAAAACGTGACGCACGGCAAAAGTTTCGGGTGACGACGGCGCGACTAAGTGCAAAATCTCGTTATGCTTTTGGACGAGTTGATAATAACAGGCGAGTTCGTTTATTTTTTCCGCGCTTATCAAGATTTCAAAATTCGGTTGGTTTTGTATCAAAGCCTCGACAAACTTTTGGCGTAAATCGTTCATTGAAACTTTATTTATTGACTGTCAGTTTGGTTTTTTCGTTCGTAATCAAACAATTCGGGCTTTACTTTAATGACGAACTTTTTACCGTTCCACTCAAAGCGAAATTTTGTAAAGTCAGTCGGGCAACATAGACCGTTTTTTAAGCCTATTTCATTTGGGAAATCGAATACATTTTTGCTTTCAATAAATCTATCTTTACCGAATAGCTCGACAATCAATTCATCATTTTCCGTATAAACTTTTTTCAATCCGCCGCCAGCTCTATCGCCTGTCATAAAACCCCATAAAAGTTTCGGCTTCCCATTTTCCAAAGTGTAAATATAAATTAAATTCGGTATTGACGAGCCACCTGTTTGAATTGACATCGTTAAAATTGCTTCTTCTTCTCCATCGCCTGTTACATCAGAATATTCTGTTCTTCCTAAATCTATTCCTATCTCTTCTCCGTGCTTGAAAGGTTTTTCACCATTTTTCAACGTAAATGTTTCTGGAAAATCTTCAATTTCTGGATAAGTAAAATTACTAAAATCAATTTTTCTTATCGGTGGCAAGTTCGGGTCTGCTATAGGCGTTGGACTTAAATTCAAAGTCGGCGAAACTGAAGGCAAAGGTTGCGATTCTATTCGCTCATTTTCAGTCATGATTTTTTGACAAGCCGAAAGCGCAATTGACAAAATCAAAATCTTCAATATCAAAAACTTTTCATCCTTCATTCTTCATCCCTCAATTTACGTCCGTGTTAAACTCCGGTATTTAATACGATGTGGTTGTTCGGCATCAATGCCCAAACGCCGTTTTTTATCCGCTTCGTATTCGCTGTAATTTCCGTCGAAAAACTCGACTTTTGAATCGCCTTCAAATGCTAAAATGTGCGTCGCAATTCTATCCAAAAACCAGCGGTCGTGGCTGATGATGACGGCGCAACCGGCGAAATTTTCCAATGCTTCTTCTAAAGCGCGCATCGTGTTCACATCCAAATCATTGGTCGGCTCGTCGAGCAATAAAACATTTGCGCCCGACTTTAACATTTTCGCTAAATGAACGCGATTTCTTTCTCCGCCCGATAATTGTCCGACACGCTTTTGCTGGTCTGAGCCGGAGAAATTGAAACGCGAAACGTAAGCGCGAGAATTTACTTCGCGTTTTCCGAGCTGAATCAAATCCAAGCCGCCGGAAATTTCTTCCCAGATTGTTTTGTCGGCGTTTAGGCTGTCGCGCGATTGATCAACGTAGCCGAGTTTCACGGTTTCGCCGACTTTGAAATCACCGGCGTTCGGGGTTTCCTGTTTGGTAATAAGTCGAAACAGCGTCGTTTTGCCCGCGCCGTTCGGACCGATGACGCCGACGATTCCGCCGGGTGGCAAAGAAAATTCGAGATTTTCAAACAGCAATTTATCGTCGTAACTTTTAGCAACCTGGCGCGCTTCGATAACATTTTGCCCCAATCTTTCGGCGACGGGAATAAAAATCTCCAAATCTTCGCTGCGTTTTTCCGATTCCTGCGTAACTAGATTTTCGTAATCGTTTATTCGTGCTTTTGATTTCGCGTGTCTCCCTTTCGGCGACATCCGAATCCATTCGAGTTCGCGCTCAAGAGTTTTTTGACGTTTGTCTTCGGCTTTTTCTTCGCCTTTCAAACGATTTTGTTTTTGTTCGAGCCAGCTAGAATAATTTCCTTTCCACGGAATGCCTTCGCCTCTGTCAAGTTCCAAAATCCAGCCCGCGACATTATCGAGAAAATATCTGTCGTGCGTTACGGCTATAACTGTTCCTTCGTATTTCTGCAAATGTTGTTCAAGCCACGCGACGGTTTCCGCGTCGAGATGATTTGTCGGCTCGTCCAATAATAAAATGTCGGGTTTTTGTAGCAATAAACGGCACAAAGCAACACGACGTTTTTCGCCGCCGCTTAAATTTATAACGGGTGCGTCAGGAGGCGGACAGCGAAGCGCGTCCATCGCCATCTCCAAACGGCTGTCCAAATCCCAAGCGTCGGCGGCGTCGAGTTTCTCCTGCACTTCGCCTTGCCGCGCCATAAGCTCGTCCATTTGCTCGTCCGTCATTTCTTCGCCGAATTTCAGATTTATTTCGTCAAATTCCTGCAAAAGATTGACGGTTTCCCGCACGGCTTCTTCAACCGTTTGCCGGACGGTTTTCGATTCGTCCAATTTTGGTTCTTGTTCGAGATAGCCGACGGTGTAGCCGGGCGAAAAAACAACCTCGCCGTTGATGTCCTTATCAACTCCGGCGATAATTCGCAAAAGCGAAGATTTTCCCGACCCGTTCAGTCCGAGAACGCCGATTTTCGCGCCGTAAAAAAATGATAAGTAAATGTCCTTCAAGACAGGTTTTTTATCGTAAAACTTACTGACCTTGACCATCGAGAAAATGATTTTATTTGGTTCTGGGTTACTCATAAATTTATTTTGAAAACGGATACTGTAACATTTTAAAGTAAACGATTGAAACGGAGAAAGGAAACTACACATAAACACGGATAAACACAGATGTATTTTGATGTTATCTGTGTCTATCCGTGTCCATCTGTGGTTTCATTTTCTTTTCAAATCAAAACGCAAACCGACGCGCGCGAAACGCGGCGCGGCAATGGTTCGATTCGGCGTCAAACCGATGTCGTAACGATTGTCGAAAACATTTTCGATTGCCGCGAAAATTTCAAAAATTTTCGGTAAACGATACGAAGCGAAAGCGTCGAGCGTAAAAAAGGGTCGCAGGCGCAGAGAGTTTGAATCATCTTCAAACTGCGCGTCGGAAATTCTGCCTTGTAAACTGAAAGAAAGTTTTTCCTGCGGGCGATAAAAAGTTTGAAAGGTTAATTGTTGTCGCGCGATTTGCGGCAGGACTTTGCCGATTAGATTTATGTTTGCGGAAAAATCAACGACGCGCGCGTCAACCAGCAGATAACTTGCCGAAAAGCGTAAATTTTGCCGCGCCACAAACTCCGCATCTAGTTCCAAACCGCGCGAACGGGTTTTTCCTAAATTTTGGCGCCGGCGCGTAATTAATGTCGGCGTCGCTGTTAAAGTTATGCTGACAACCGGATTTGAAACTTCCGTCACAAAAATATTTCCGCGAACATTTACGCGCCTTGCAAAACCGGAAAAGTTTAATCCGGTCTCAAAAGTGTCGGCGCGTTCGGCACGCAGGTTTTCATTTGCTTGAGTTAGAACGCTGCCGACGCGAAAAGCTCTGTAAAGCTCATTTAGAGTCGGCGCGCGAAACGATTTTGCGTAAGAGCCGTAAAGCGAAAAGTTATCGTTGATTTGGTAAATCGCGGCTATGCGCGGGCTGAAACTTTGCTCATTTCGGTCGGGGAAATTCGTCACGGTTGTTAAATTTGTGGTCAGATTTTTGGTTGACGACAACGCGGCAAATTCACGCCAGCGGTCGAAGCGCGCGCCGAAGTTTACGTTTATTTTTTGATTAACGCGCCAAAAATCCTGAATAAAAAATCCGAATGTTCGCTCGCGCCCGCCCGCGCTGATAAATGATGTCGCCCGATTGCCCGCAAAACCAGTTTCATCGCTGAAGCCGCGCACTTCGCGTAACTCAAATGAAGATGAAACGACGTGATTGTCAAAAGCGCGCAACCAAAAAACGCTCGCACCGAAGGCTTCGGACGGAACGCGCTGCAATCTCGAGAGCGTTTCCGTGTTTCTGTCCGGGCTGACGGCGGAAAAGCTCTGGTCGTAAATTTGTTTTTCGGCAAAAGAGCGAATTTGAAACGCGCCGAAAGTTTCGTTTGAAATATCCGCGCCGAGAACCGTTTGGCGAAAGCGTGTTTGATTAATCTGCAAGCGCGTTCCGTTATCGCGCTGTTCGGTGAAATAGTTTCCGCGAAGAAACACGCGATTATTTTCTCGAAATTCATATTCGATTGCCGGAAGAAAATTCTGATGTCGGCTGTTTATTTCGTCGTCTGCCGCCCCGCGTTCATTTATCGAAACCGGAACATAACCGTCGGTGCGAAAAACATCGGCGGCAAGACTGAAATTAAAATTGTTTTTGCCGATGGCAATAAACGCGCTTCCGTCAAACGTATTTTGCGTTCCGCCGGATAGTTCAAAATTCAAAACGGGCGAATCGTCTTCCGGTCGCCGCGTCCGGATATTTACCGCGCCGCTTAGAGCCGAGCTTCCGTAAACGGACGACGCGCCGCCGCGCAGAACTTCGATTTGTCCGATTGCCGCCTTTGGCACGCGGCTCCAAAAAGTCCAGCCGCCGAAGGCGTCATTTAAGGATACGCCGTCGAGCAAAACCGATGTTCGAGACGCTCCGCTGCCTGAAATTCCGCGAAGGTTTGCGCCCTGAGTCGTCGGGTTTGTCGTTTTGCTCGAAGAACGGCGAAACAATGTAAAACCGGCGATTTGCCGCAGCGCATCGTCAACGGTTTGCGCCGCCGTCGCGTCTAAAGTTTTTTCGTCTAAAACGACAATGCTCGCGGGCGTTTCGGAAAGGCGCGACGCGGTGCGCGTAATTGAAACGGTGACGTCTTCGCTGACTGATGCGGGCGACAAAATAATGTTCAGAGGTTCGTTAAAGTTTTTCGGCAAGATTTTTGAAAAACTTGAAAAACCTTGCGCCTTAATCAATAACAGGAAATTTTGCTCGCCGTTTCCGGCTAATGAAAATTTGCCTTCTACATCGGTTGTTGTTCGCTCGACGATTTTGTTTTGGTTGATTAAAGTCGCCTCCGCGTTTTGAATCGGAGCATTTTGCGAATCAGTAACAGTTCCCGAAATTGTTTGAGCAAAAGTCGGTAAGGCAAAATTTGCGAAAATAAAAATCAAAAGCAAAGGCGTGAAAGCATAGAAACACAAAGAAAATCGTTCACTAACGAAGACGAACTGATGTAGATGGAAAAACGATTTTATTGCATAACTTTCGTTTATCGGCGCAGGCTTATTTTTAGTCGTAAAAAAAATCATTTAGGTTGATAAAAACGGCGGGCTGTGAACCCGCCGTTGAGTCGAAAGATTTAAATATAAAATTATCTTAGCAAATCTGTCGTCATTTGGAACCTCGTGATTAAAAATTTTATGGAGGAAATTTTGCAGCCAGCAGTTTTGATTAGTTGTTTATCTCAATTTTTCTAATCGTTAATTCGTCAATTGTGTCTCTTTTAGCCTTAAAACCAATTCCCGCCGCTTCCGGCGCGATAATTGTTCCGTTTTTTGTAATTTCAACCGCCGGTTCGATAATGTCTTGCGCCCAATATCTCTTGCTTGCCGAAACGTCGCCGGGCAAAACAAATCCGGCAAGAGTTGACATAGCGATGTTATGAGCGCGCCCGATTCCGCTTTCGAGCATCCCGCCGCACCAGACGGAAATTTTGTTTTCTCGACAAACTTTTTCGACTCGTTTTGCTTCACTATGTCCGCCGACTCGTCCGAGTTTGATGTTGATAATTTTGCAGGCTTTCAGCTCAATCGCCTTTCGCGCATCGTCCGCCGAATGAATTGATTCGTCGAGACAAATAGGCGTTTTAATTTCTTTTTGCAACTTCGCGTGGTCAAAAATGTCGTCGTGCGCCAGAGGTTGCTCGAACATCATCAAATCAAACTCATCCATTCGTTGGAAAAGTTCAATGTTACTCAATGAGTAAGCCGAATTTGCATCGCCCATCAACAAAATCGAGCCGAATTTTTCGCGCACTTGTTTTATAATTTCAAAATCCCAACCGGGCGCGATTTTGATTTTTATTCTTTTATAACCGGCGTCTAATTCAATTTGAATTTTATCAAAAAGTTGCTCAACCGAATCCTGAATACCGATTGAAACGCCGCACGCGATTTCATGATTAACGCCGCCCAAATGTTTCCACAACGGAACATTTAACGCCCGCGCTTCCAAATCCCAGACGGCAGTTTCAATCGCTGCTTTCGCCATTCGATTGCCGCGCACTCGTCGCATCAAATCCCAAATTTTAGAAGCTGATTCTATTTCTCGATTTAAAACCATCGGCGCGAGAATTTTTTCAATTGTCACCCACGCCGCGTCCGTCCATTCTTCGCAATACGAAGGCGTTTCGCCGCAGGTAACTTCGCCCCAACCTTCGTTGTTTTGCTCGTCAAAGACGCGTGTTAAAATTATGCGGCGTTCGTAAGTTCTGCCGAAGCTGGTTTCAAAAAAAGAGACGAGCGGCATTTTTATTTCGATTAGCTCGATGCGGTTTATTTTCACAAATGATTTGCCAAACAAAAGATTTATCTACAGAATAAGATAATTTTTATCCTTAAACTTGTCTATTCGAGCGATGAACAAAACGATTTTCTCCGCGTTTATTTTCGCCCAAGAAAGAGTCGGCGGTTTGATTGCGACGCCGAGCGAAGGCGCGGTTGAAACGACCATTATAAATTTTGTTTTGTGGCTAAAATTGCTGGTCGAAACCGTCGGCGCAATGATTATCGCCATCGGCGTTTTGCTGGCGATTTTTGAATTCGTCAAGGAAATCTTCGCGCGCAACAAAGAAGGTTTTACGAAAATCCGTCTTCTGCTTGCCAGATATTTGGCGCTCGCTCTCGAGTTTCAACTCGGCGCGGATATTCTCTCAACCGCGATTTCGCCTTCGTGGGACCAAATCGGCAAACTCGGCGCGATTGCAGTTATTCGCACGGCGCTCAATTATTTTCTGTCGCGCGAAATGGAGCAGGAAAGAAAAATCACAACTGCCGAAAACAAGATGGACGACGGCGACAGATAAAAGTTTGAAACTCAATCCGACAATTTTCTAAATTCTTCATCAACAAACTTAAAATGTCTCTCGTCCGTGTTCATTTCCGCGCCGAGCTTTTTGTAAAATTTGATTGCCGGCTCGTTCCACTCTAAAACGAGAAAATCAATTCTTTTAAAATTTCTTTCTTTAGCAATCTGCGCGAGTTTTCGCAAAAATGCTTCACCGATTTTTAATCTTCGGTAATCCGCTTTGACATATAAATCTTCAAGATAAAGTCCGCGCTGACCGCGAAAGCTCGTAAAGTTTTCAAAAAACAAAGCATATCCAACAGGCGCTTTTTCGACAAAAGCCATCAAACCCTCAACACAAGGTTTCGCGCCGAACATCACGTCTTTTAATTTTTCTTCGGTTACTTCGCAGTAATCAGAAAGGTTCTCAAACGCGGCAAACTCTCGAATCATTTCGACGATTGCCGAAGCATCTTTCTCAGTAACCTTTTCAATTTGAAAATCCATTTTATTGATTCCAAGCGATTTGGCTTTTTAATCTTAAAATTGTTTTCTCTTTACCCAGCGTTTCAAAAACCGCGAGCATCGAAGGTCCGACGGCTGAGCCGGTTAAAAGAGAGCGCGCGCCGTTCATTATCACGCCGAGTTTTGTTTGCTTTTCTTCCGCGAATTGTTTGATAACAATTTCTAAATTATCATGCGTGAAATCTTCGATTGTTTCCAAGCGTTCTGCTAATTCGGGAAGCCACGTCTTCAATTCGAAAAACTTTTTCAAGTTTTTATCAATCGCCGTTTGCTCAAAATCGAAATCTTCCGAGAAATACGCGCGTCCTTGTTGCGAGAAATCTTTTAAAGTAAAAAATCTTTGGCGAATCAAATCAACGGTGCTTTCAAACCACTCTTTATCGTCATCTTCATATTCGTCGCGCCAGAGTTTAGCTGATTTTAATTCGGCTTTGACGAAGGGAAGAATTTCTTCCAAAGGCATTGTGCGAATATATTCAGCGTTCATCCAGAGGGCTTTGTCGTCCGTCCAGTGTTTTGAATTATTCGCGTCAAAATTAAAAATTGCGTTGTTTCGGTGAACCGCTTCGAGCGAGAATTTTTCGACGAGTTCTTCAAGAGAATAAATTTCGCGTTCTTCGCCAGCCGACCAGCCCACCAGCGCGAGAAAATTGCGAAACGCGGCGGCTAAGAATCCAGCGTCGCGGTAAGTTGTCATCGAAACAATTTCTCCGTGAATCCGCTTCGACAATTTCTTTCCGCCCGGCGCGAGAATCAGCGGAAGATGCGCGAAACGCGGCGGGGTTTTACCCAGTGCTTCGTAAATCAAAATCTGTTTGTGCGTGTTCGTCAGATGGTCTTGACCGCGAATAACATCCGAGATTTGCATTTCGATGTCGTCACAGACAACCGCTAAATTATAAAGTGGATGACCGTCGGAACGAAGCAAAACAAGGTCTTCGATTTCCGCGTAATTGCGCTCCTGCAAACCATAAACCGCGTCTTCAAACAAAGTCTTTCCGGTTTCGGCAATTTTCAAACGAATCGCAAAAGGCTCGCCGCTGGCGGCTTTTTGGTCTGATTCCGCTTTCGACAAATCACGAAATGGGTTGTCGCGCATATTCTTTTCGCCTTGGTTCTGGCGGGCGCGTGTCGCTATCGTTTCCTTTATATTCGCGTTGGAAGGTTGCTCTTTCGGCGTAAAATCACGATACGCTTTTCCTTCTTCTAATAATTTCAATGCTGCGCGGCGATGATTTTCGGCATTGTCGGATTGAAAAACGATTTCTTCATCGTAATCTAGTTCGAGCCATTTCAAACCTTCCAGAATCGAGCGCGTTGATTCCTCGGTTGAACGCTGCAGATCGGTGTCTTCAATTCGCAACAGAAATTTTCCGCTGAGCTTTCGAGCGTAAAGATAATTAAAAAGCGCGGAGCGAGCTGCGCCGATGTGCAAATATCCGGTCGGGCTTGGAGCAAATCTAACTCTTACCATAGTAGTTAGTGGTCAGTAGTCAGTGGTCGGAAAAAAAAGTATTTTCAGGCGACACTAGCAAGCTGACATAATAAAATTTTGATTGACGAATTGTAAAAATAATTATAGCCGGAAATCAAAAATCAATAACTCAGAGAAAAAATCTACTGATTACTGACTGCTGACTACCGGCTACCAAAAATTATGGCGGAGACGACAGGATTCGAACCTGTGGAGGGCTTTTGACCCTCAACAATTTAGCAAACTGCCGCTTTCAGCCACTCAGCCACGTCTCCCCAGAGCTTTTCGAAAAAGCATTTTTTATTCTAGCCGCTCGGCAAACTTTGTCAAGCCGCGTCGCATCTTAAAAGGCAAATTCGCTCGCGCTCGGGCTTGACACATTTGATTTTTACGAAGAGAATACCATACGTGTTTGGATTATCTTTTTTTGTCCTTAGTTTTTTAATAACCTAAAAAAATTCTTCCATAAAGATATTTTAGATGGAGAACATTGGTTAATGCTTTCTTCTGTTTTGTCAAAAAGAAAAATTTCTAAATTAATTTTAATTTCGCTCTCCGCTCTTTTTGCGGTTATTGCTTGCGCGTCAGAAATGCAGGCGAAAATTGTGATTGAAAAAAGTGGAAATCTCGGCGTTATTAAAGGAATTGTGCGCGACGAAGCAAACAGTCCGATTAACGACGCAACGGTTGCAATTTTCCGTTTTGGCAGCACAAAGCTTTTAAAGCAAGTCCGTTCGGCGGCGGACGGAAGTTTCCTGACCAAAGTTTTCCCCGGAACTTATACGGTTTTAGCCGTTGCGCAGGGCTTTAATCCAATAACGCTTTCAGAAGTTGAAGTAAGCCGTTCGGCGGAACTTGTTTATAGATTTAAGCTGGAGCGTTCGGGTAGCGGAAATACTTTGCCGGAAAAACGTCCAGACCGAAACAGTTCAAAATGGCGTATCCGCGCCGCGCAAAACCAGCGTTCAATTTATCAATCAACTGAAGGCAGTGCGCCGATTGACGAAACAAAGGTTAGTGAAAATACCATTGCTCAAAACGGTACGATTGAGCAAAATGAAGAAATTGCGGACGAAGAAAGCGAACAAAAGCGTCGCGGACAAACAGTTGTCGAAACTTATTTTGCAAGTTCTGGCGAAGCGAATTATTCGGGCGTCAATTTCGCAACGCTTCAACCTTTAGGCGAAAACGCCGAAATTGTTTTTGCCGGACAAACAGGAATTGGCAAAGACACGCCTCAGAGATTTGAGACAAACTTAAAATTTCGTCCAAACGCAAACCATCAAATTCGCTTAACCGGCGCAGTCGCTAAATTCGGCAAAATTAAAATTGAAGACATAGAAGAATCGCTCGGACAAATTTCCGTTCAGGCAACGGATGAATGGAAAGTCCGCGAAGGCGTGATTTTAGTTTTCGGTTTTGATTATTCGAAATTTGTCGGCGCGGGAAATGATTTTTCAATTACTCCGCGACTCGGATTGCAGTTTGACGCCGATTCCAAAACTCGCTTTCGCGCAGCCTACACGGGCGCTACCGAAGAACGAACTTGGCAAAACGCCGTCGAACTCGAAGACACGCAAATTCTTTTCCGCGAGCCTGTTGCCGTAGAAGAGTTTGTCCTTGAAAATAATAAACCGCAAATGAATAAAAGCCGCCGCCTTGAATTTGGCGTCGAGCGCGTTTTAGACAACAAATCAAGCATCGAAGCCAACGCGTTTTTTGATGCAGTCAGCGGGCGCGGCATCGGTTTGAACAGCTTTTCATTTGATACTTTAGACAGCGAAAATTTCGGTGATTTTGTTGCCGAGCAGCAAGGTAAAGCGCAAGGCGTCAGAATTGTTTACACGCGCCGCATAAACGGGATTTTTTCTACCTCGGCAGGCTACGCTTTCGGAAACGGTCAAACGCTTTCGGAAAAAGCCATTACAAATCCGGCGGATATTTTTGAAAACGCATTCTTCCAGACATTTTACGGACAACTTGACGCCGATTTTGGAACAGGAACGCAAATAAGAACCGTTTTCCGTTTGTCGCCGCAAGCGACTGTTTTTGCGATTGACCCGTTTCAAGGGCGATTGGCGATTTACGACCCAAGCTTGAGCGTTAAATTAACTCAAGCGCTACCGAATTTAGGCTTACCGTTTCGTGCCTTGGCGATTGTTGACGCGCGGAATTTGTTTGATTATCAAACCAGCGTTGGCGGCAGCGAAGGAAGTTTACAGTTAAATTCGCAAAGGCGAGCTTTGCGCGGCGGAATTTTGGTCAGGTTTTAGTTCAAAGTTCAAAGTTCAAAGTTTAAAGTTCAAAATCGCCTTTGATTTTGAACTTTTTTATTTCCAAAATCTCGGATTTGCAGCGAAAAACTGGATAAAAATTCAGCGAACTAAAAATTTACGGAAACAATAAAGGCTGTATTTCGTAAGATTTTCAACTGAAATAATAAAGGATAGTGTTGGAACGCGTTTTGCGTCCAAAAAACGAGGTGAAGTTTGTCCTTATGAAATGAAAGGTAAAATTCTGACAAGTTGGAGTTTAATTTGGCTTCTAGCGACGGTTTTGTTTGTCGTTGGCGGCGCGCTTAACCTTTCACAAAGGGCTTATAATAAGTTACCTCCGACCGACGGCGTTCAATGGACACAAAAAGCAGATGGAATTTACGCCGAACAGGTTTTGCCGGGTCTTGCTGCTTCTCGCGCAAGTATTGCCGTTGGCGACCGGCTTATCGGCATCGGTCTTGATGAAAATAATCTTCAGGAAATAACTTCGCCTGCCGATGTGCAGATGTATTTAGAAACCGCCGGCGTTGACGGCAGTTTAACTTATTTTTATCAGCGACCTTCGTATTCGTTCGCCAATAATTTCTACTACGCCGATTTGTCGCACATTGACACCGCCCCGCGCTGGACGGCTTCATTAATTCTTTTAGCGTTGGTCGGAATAGTTTGGCTGGTCGTTGGCACGTTCGTTTTGTTTAAACAAAGCAGTCATTCACCGTTTGTTCTACATTTTGCCACTGTCTGTTTGGCGGCGTTTGTCTTTCACGTTTATAAACCGCTCGGGACGGGCGAAGATTTTGACTTAGCGATTAGCCTTATTGATGACATAGCATTCGCATTTTTCGTCCCGCTTTTCCTGCATTTTTGTCTACGATACCCGGTGCAGAGCACCGTTTTTGACGAAGCGCCATGGAAAACGTATGCGCTTTATGTTCCTGCAATTTTTATTTCAATTCCCATTCTTCTGCTCTCATTAATTTTTTACATCGCTCCGCGTTCTGGCATGACGGCGAGTATTTCAAAGTTTGCTGATACGTACAACATTTTCAGTCTTTTATATCAAGCAAATTTTTATCATTTTGTTGTCGGAATTACTATTAGCGCGAGCTTTTTGCTGTGGCGTTTTTTGAAAAACCGCCAGCCGCTCGTGCGCCAGCGCTTAAAATGGGCAATGTGGGGAACGGCGGCGGCGATTGTTCCGATTGTTCTTTTTCAAATCGCCAAACGCTTTGTTTATTTACCAGAAGACAATTTTTCAGCGGCACTTACAACATTGCCGTTGGCTTTGATTCCTTTAAGTTTCGGGCATTCGGTTGTGCGTTACCGCCTCATGGACGTTGATGTTGTCGTGCGTCGGGCGCTCGTTTACGCAATGACGACGCTGGCAATTGCAATGATGATTGGTACGGTCGCGCTCGGACTCGTTTTTCTCGCCGTTGGCAACAATCTTTCAAAAACCGAAATTACGCTTCGCGCTCTGATTGCAATTGTGGCAATGGCGGCGATTGTTTTATTGAGCGAGCCGCTAAAGAAATTTTTGCAGGAACGCGCCGACCGATTCTTTTACGGCGAACGTTATGATTTGCGGCAGGGACTTCTCGACTTTGGTAGAACACTTTCATCAGCTACGGCGCTCGAACCGCTTCTTAACGCTTTGACCGAACGGTTGCGACAAGTGCTTGATGTAGAAAAGGTTGCGGTTTTTGTCGAGAGCGAAAAATCGCCCGGACATTACGAATTGGCTAAATCAATCGGCGTCAGCGCAAATTACAAAATACCGAATGATTTCCGAGAAATGATTCGCCAAAAATCCGCTGAAAAAGGAATTGTCCGCGCCGACGAACTCGAACTTCTCGACGCCGAATTTATTCACGAAACCCCGCAAGAAAAAATTGAGTCAAAAGGCTTTCGGGGAAAAATTGAAGGAAAAATCGAAAAATTCGGCATAAACGCAAAGAACATTCACCGTCAGGAACTACATTATTTCGTGCCGTGCCTTGTTCGGGGAAAAATGGTTGCCGTTATTGGCTTAGGACGCGCCAGCGATGGATCACTTTTATCGAGCGAAGATTTAGAGATTTTGCAAACCATTTCCGGTTACGTCGCCGTCGCGGTGGAAAACAGCCTGCTTTATCAGGAACAGGAAACGCGCGCCGAAGAACTCGCGTTACTGAAAGAATTTAACGAATCAATTATTGAATCGGTGAATGTTGGTTTACTTGCGGTTGACGAAGCCGGGCGCATTACGCGCTGCAACTCAACCTTTGAACAAATGCTTGGTTTCAGCCGCGAGGAAACTATCGGCAAACTTGTCGAAGAAATTTTTGATGAAAGTTTCGCTTTAAATTTAGAAAACATTCTCGGCAAATCGCGCTGGCACCTGACGGAAATTCGCAACGCTTACAAACTTCTCACGCTTGACTCAAACGGTAAATCTATAATCTTAAACGTCGCCGTCGCGCCGCTTCGTTCGATTTCAAATAGTCAAACCGGGGCGATTATCGTTTTAGAAAACGTAACCTCGCGCATCAAACTCGAAGAAACTTTGCAGCAAAGCGAAAAACTCTCATCCATCGGACTGCTTGCCGCGGGCGTCGCGCACGAAGTCAACACGCCTCTGACCGGCGTTTCGAGCTACACGCAAATGCTTCTCGGAATGATTCCCGAAACCGACCCGAAACACGCGCTTCTGCAAAAAGTTCAAAAACAAACCGACCGCGCCTCGCATATCGTCGGCAATCTTTTGAATTTTTCGCGCACCGGGAACGCCGCCGAATTCGTCGAGATTGACATTAACAAACTGCTTGATGACACGCTTCAACTGCTTGAACCGCAATTGAGAAAATCGCAGGTTGAAATCATCAAAAATTACGCCAACGTTTCACCGAAAATTTTTGGCAATGCCGGAAAACTTCAACAGGTTTTCACAAATTTGATTATCAACGCGCGTGACGCAATGTTTGGCGGAGGCACGATTACTTTGACAACCGCTTTTGAAAACGACGAAGTCGTAATCGAAGTTTCCGACACCGGAACGGGAATTGAACCGGAAAATATAAATAAAATTTTCGACCCATTTTTCACAACTAAAGACGTCGGTAACGGAACGGGGTTAGGTTTGGCTGTTTCATATGGAATCGTGCAGGAACACGCCGGCAGCATAGAAGCGACGAGTGAAATCGGACAAGGCGCAACTTTTAAACTTGTTTTTCCGGTTGCTCAAAAGCAACAACAGCAACGCGCCGTTAGTTAATACAAAATTAAAAATTCAAAATGTAAAATTTGAATAATTGAGTTTTTGATTTTGAAGCAATGCACAAATTCGTTAGTTTCAATCAACAAATCGTTTCTGCCGACAACGCTTTTTTACCCGCCGTTTCTTCCGCCGCATTCTACGGAAAGGGTATTTTTACAACTGTTGCAATTTATAAGTCTAAACCTTTTCAGTGGCAAAAACACTGGCAAAGGTTAATCAAAAACGCGAAAAAAATCGGAATTGATTTATCCGGCTTACCTGAAGAACTTATAAAAAAATCTCTTTCTGAGATTATCGAAAAAAATAAAATCACAAACGCTCGCGCCCGCTTAACCTTTTTTGATGAATCAGCAAATAAAATTTGGCGAACCGAATCAAAACGCGAAACGAGTTTTTTAATTATAACAGCGGATTTTCATAAAGTTTCAGAACCTTTTCGCCTTGCCGTTTCACCTATTCTCGTTAACTCAACTTCGCCGCTTACGAATATAAAATCTTCCAACTATTTGGAAAACATCTTGGCTTTGGAAGACGCGAAAGCAAAAGGATTTGATGAAGCAGTTCGTATGAATGAACGCGGCGAAATTGTTTCGGCTTCAATGGCAAACGTGTTTTGGACAAAAAACAATAAGGTTTTTACGCCAAGTCTCGAAACAGGATGTTTAGCCGGGACGACCCGAAACCTTGTTTTGGAAAATTTTACCGTGAAAGAAGCGAAAGCAAATTTGCAAGAATTAGAAAATGCCGACGAAATTTTTTTAACTTCAGTGGGCGTCGGAATTGCCAAAGTTAAAAGTCTGGGCGGAAAAATTTTTTCAGGAGAAATTGTAAATCAAATTCGGACGGAATTTCTTCGACAATGTAATTCATTATAAACTCCGTCAAATTTCAAATTCAATTTTTTGCCTCTAAAACCTCTTTGTAAATTTCTTCGGTTCGGTAAATCATTTTATCTAATCCAAATTTTTCCATCGCTCTTTTTTGAGCGTTCTTGCCAAATTCCTCACGACTCTTTTCAGATTCCAACAATTCACCGATTGCTTCGGCTAATTTAACCGGCTCTTTCACCGGCACGAGTTTTCCCGAGCTGCTATCAAGAAGTTCTTTCGCGCCTTCGGTTTCGGTGCAAACCATCGCGCAGCCCGCAGCCATCGCTTCTAAAATTGCCAGACCGAAACTTTCCGAATGCGAAGCCGAAACAAAAACGTCCAGCGCAGACAAAAGCGGCGCGGTTTCTTCGACCCAATCGAGCCACAAAAAGCGTTTTTCCAAATCGAAAACTTTTACCAGACGTTTTAATTCGCGCCGAAAACTCTGTCGGGCGGAATTATCTTTCCCGACAATGACAAAATGCGCGTCAGGTAACTTTTGCGCAATCTTTTGCGCGGCAAGAACAAAATCTCTCTGACCTTTTAATAATTTCAATTCGCCAATTGTCCCGATTAAAAAAGCGTCAAACGAAATGTTGTGTTCAAAGCGAAACTCGCGTCTTAGTTTTTCGGTTTCGACATTTGACCATTTTTCAATGTCAATGCCATTCGGGACAACGGCGATTTTCTCGCGCGGAAAAGTTTTTTGTAACTCGATTTCAACCGCGCTTGATACGGCGATTGCTTTGGAAAGATTACCGAGCGCAAATCGGTTGAAAGGCTTTAATGGAAAAAGAACGTGGCGCGTTAAAACAAATTTTGCCGTCTTCTCGATTCGACAAGCGAGACTTGCCGGAATGTAATCTCGCGCCGCGTGCGCGTGAATAATTTCGATATTTTTTTCGCCGACAAATTTGGCAATCTTTTGGGCGCTCAAAACTCCGAATGAATTTTTGAGGGAAACGTGCAGAATATTTTCCGGCGGCAAAAAATCAAGCCGCGTTTCCCACGCGTTCGTCCGACGAAGGGCGGCGAAAATGTCGTGTCCGCGTGCCGTTAAACCTCTGCACAAATCTACAAAATGCTTTTCGCCGCCGCCGAAGTTCTTTGCCGAATTGATTTGCAAAATTCTCATTCAATAAATGATAAATGGTTAAAGGCTAAAAATAAAAAAGGCGCGCCTCTCGAAAGAAACGCGCCGCAGAGGTTTTTCCCAAATGAGGAAAAACTAAAATTGAAGACGTGCGCCAAGCTGAACTTGGAAAACTCCGCTGCCGGTAATGTTATTGGTCAAAAATCTGCCGTTGTTCGCGCTATTCGGATTTTGGTCACGAACTTGCAAAAAGTTGACGTTAGTCGCTCCGAATAAGCCGCAGTTCAAATCGGAAGTGCTGGAGCAAAATTGATTTTGACTTCCCGCAATTTGAACGTTCGACAAATTAAAGACATTAAAAAACTCGGCTGATAGAATAAGACGTCTGGTTTCGCCAAAACCAAATCCTTTCTTGACGCGCAAATCAACATCATAAAGATTTCTGTTTCTGAATGAATTTCGATTAAAAGGAACACCCGGAACAGCAAACGGGCGATCGTTATTATTGGTATCGCCGTTCAAATCCGAACCCACAACCGGAGTAATCGGTCTGCCTGAACGCAAGCGAATTCCGCTGGAAACTTCAAATCCGTACGGCAGGAAAAACGTTGGACTGGCGACGAACTGATGCGTTCTGTCTAAATCGGCAGGACTGTACTCCGACTCTAAATTATAGGTGTTTTCATAGAAAACACCGGTTGCGTTGCGCTCGTTATCATCATCGGATTTGCTGCGCGAGAGTGTGTAGAAGGCATTCAAATTTACCCATTTTCGATTTAATCTCATGCGGAACGTGAGGGCATTGTAACGCGAACGAGCCGTGGATTCACGCAGGAATAAGCGACGAATAGGCGGCAAAGTCGGATTTGAAATGGCAAACGGACGTGCGCCGTTGCTCACCGTTCCACCGCTCGGATTGCTCGGTGTATAATCCGGTCGCTGCGCCGGTCCGGTTGGATCAGGAGGAATCAAATTAATGTCGCGGTTGCGTTGCAAATAATCCGTATTAACTCTCAAAAAGTCTATCCCGACGACAAAGTTGTCGGCAATCTCGCGTTCATATCCAAAACCGAATTGGACGGCGCGCGGATTTTGAAAGTCCGGTGCGATCCCTTGCAAATCACCACCGAGCGGGATGCCGGGTTGACCGTTGCCGGTTAAAACGTTTGTCAAACCGAGAGCTGACGCAACCGAGTTGATTTGGGTTTGCGTTAATGTCGGCAAGCTGTTCAACCCGACGCTGTTGAGATTGATTCCGGCGAGTAAAAATTGGCGATAAACCGTATTCGGCGTGCAGTTCGCGGGAGTTGCACAGCTAACGCCTGTCGCTTGCAAGGCAGCAACGTAACCGGGGTTGTTAGCTAAAAACGTGGAGACGTTGAAGTTAGCCGGAACGATGCCGGAGCCTAGATTGAGGCTTACATCACCTGGAACACTGCGAAAATTATTGATTGCGCCTGCGAAAATTAAAAGCGGTGTGCGGGCATAAAAAAGACCGCTGAAACCGCGCAGAACCGATTTACCATTGCCTTCAATGTCGTAGGCAAAACCTAAGCGCGGACCGAACTGCCATTCGCTATCGGGAATTACGGACGGGTCAAATCCTTGATTGTTGAGAAGCGGAAAACGAGTGTTTCGCACCGCAGTAATCAAAGTCGTGTTGTCAGCCTCAGCACTCGGGTTGTATTGTTTGTCAACGCGCAAACCAAAATCGAGCGTAAATCGCGGTGTAACCCGCCACGAATCTTGCGCGAAAATTCCGGCTTCTTGAACTTTGATTTGGGCTTGCAGATTGCCGATTTGCTGGGCAAAAGTCGCTGACGTTAAATCAAGCCGACGATCGGTGGTTGAACCTGTCGTTAAGGAGAAAAGTTCGAGTGCGGCATTACTGGTGATAGTCGCGCCATATGCGCCGAATTGATTAAAACCGAAAGACTGATCGGCAAACAAACGGCTAAATTCACCGCCGAATTTAAAAGTGTGGTTACCTGCGATATGTGTAAAACTATCGATAAACTGCAAACGGGTGTCATATTGAGTGGTTGGTATGAAACCGCGCGTTCCGACTTGCCCGATGTTGCCGACATTGATAAGCGGAATTGTCGCGTTGGCAAGACGCGGACGATTTTCGCGTGAGTATTGAAAGCGAAAATCGTTGACCGAGTTGCTGCTGAAATTGCTGTTTAATTGACTGACAAAAGCATTAACGTTGTTTTTCTCCGTACCTTCGTTGGACAAAGAGTTATTGGCAATCGGTGAAATCAAACCCAATGTTCCGCCCGTGGAGATGAAATTTTCAGCGATGTTGCGGCTGTAATTGTAACGTGCGTTGAAACGGTTGTTGTCATTGACGTTCCAATCAACACGACCCAGCACAGCATTGACATCATTCGTGATTTGGAAGCCCGATTCTTGACTGCGGAAAAACTCAACGGCTTCTCGGTTTAAGTTAGTTACTGCTGGAACAACCGATAGATTATCCAAGCCAGTAAAAATTCCTTGACGGTCGGCTTTGAAAATCTGCTGTTCGTAGGCGGCAAAGAAAAAGAAACGATCTTTCACAATTGGACCGCCAATCGAACCGCCAAATTGTTGTTGTGTTGGAGCGGCTACGAATTCGACGGGCGCGCGTCCGAAACTCTCCAAATTGATGTTGGTTTGTCTTTCGGATTCTATGACAAAGGCGCTGTTGCGGGACAATTTTTGCGGACGAATAAGATAAAACGCCGAGCCGCGAAAATCATTGCTGCCGCTTTTGGTGACGACGTTTACTACGCCGCCCGATGAACGTCCGAATTCAGGTGAATAGCCGCCTGCCACAACCTGAAATTCGCGGATGGCTTCTTGCGGAATTGTAAACCCGAAGTTGGAACGCTCGCCGCCGCGGATACCGCCGAAAAACGGTTGATTGTAATCCGTTCCGTCAACGCTGACATTTGAATTAATACCGCGCTGACCGGCAATTGAGATTTGACCTCTATCGGCATCAATTTGCACGGTCGGCGTGAGGGTCGCAAAATCCTGAAAACGGCGACCGTTAGTTGGCAAATTGCTGATAGCCGCTTCACTCAGCACTGAGTCGGATTCCGAACGAGTTGTTTGGATGCCTTCTGCCGTCACTTCAACCGTCGCTGCTGCGGTGGCTACGCCGAGCGTGAAGTTAACGTCCGTCGTACGTCCGACCTGAACTTGAACGTTGAGTGTTTGCTCGGCAAAGCCCTGAACCGCAGTCTTGACGGCGTATTCGCTGGGCTGCAGCAAAACAAAACGATAAATGCCTTCGTCGCTCGTCGTTGCGGTTTGCGTGGCGTTTGTGCCTTTGTTTGTAATTGTGACAGTCGCGTTCGGGACGACCGCACCGGTCGCATCAGAAACTACGCCGGTAACTTCGCCCGTCCCAGCTTGGGCGAGAACTTGCACGGCGCCCATGAACAGGCAGAAAACTGCCGATACTAAATATTTTGTTGGAAATATTTTAGTCATTATATTTTTGACCTCTTTCTTTTTTGGAATATGTAAAATTTTATAAACAAGATTGCGTTCGTCAGATAGCGAATCTTTTAGAATATTTTGAATTTTGAATTTATCTTTCGGTTTTCGGATATAGATTTTTATAATTCGAGCTTTACGTTATCTATGGCGAAATCCAAAATAGCCCGCAATCATATTGTTAAGTGTATAACTTACACACCTTTAATTATTCACAACTTTTCGGCTTTAAAAAAATATCTGGAATTTTCAGGAAACTACAGAAATTCAATTTACAAATCAGGCAATTCAAGTTCCATAACTCGTACGCTAATTTTGCTTTTCAAGTATTGTTCCATTCTGATATTAAATCAAAGTTAATTCATTATTACCGTTGCTTTAATTTGCAGTAGAAAATTCTTATTCGTTGATGGTTTTGAATTATAAACTAATCGTTTTATGCGTTTTAGTAAATAAAAAATAACAGTTTCGAAGTTCTATAAATTTTATTAAAACTTTCATTTCGTTAATTAAAACACCTTTGTAAACCGAAATTATTGAACGGTTTGAGCGATTTATTAAAACTTGACTTTTTTGTAATTGTGATTTAGATTAGTCGGGCAATTAACTAGCGATTTAGTGCATCAAAGAGTTTGATAGAATTTTTTAGACGATAAAGGGGGAAGGTAAGTATGTCACGTTTAGCGTATTCAACAGTTACAGACAAAGCTCATTTGCAACAACGCATTATGGCAAATTTGCCGGTGCAGGCAAGTTGGGTTGATTCAGAGAACGGAAAAATAATTTTAGTTGACGGTTTAACGGAAAATTTAGGCGAGAACAGCGCACTGGTAAATTTAGAGATTTTGCCGCCGGTCGGAAGCCACGTTACGCTGCGGATTTTCGATGAAGAAAAAACCATTATCGAAGTTTCGACCGAAGTTATCCGAGTCGAACGCGACCCGAGCAAACCGCTGGCGGCGCTTTCGGTTTTGGAGAATTTGAAGAAATGGAAACTAAATGCTTTGACCGCAGCGCAAAATTGGGTTACCCGTCATTGGCAATTAAATTACGAAGAAGAATGGGTTAATTAAATGAAAAGGTAAGAGCGAAATGGAATCAAGTAATTATTTTATTTTATTCTAAATCTGAAATGCTTTTGCAAGAAACGTTTAATTTTAGTAACAAAATATTTTCAATATTAAGCGGAGAGATTTTATAAAATTTTCTCCGCTTTTGCTTTGCGGGTAAATCGCGCGCAAAAGCAAACGAAAAAACTTTTCAACGCATCATTAAAACAGATGAAAAAAACATTTGCCGCAATTTTAATTTTATTTTCGATAAATTTTGTTTTTACCCAACAGACGCAGCAAAAGCCTTTGACGCAAAACGAATATGTGAAAATGCTCTATGATTTGCAAAAAAATCCCGGGAAAAAAGATGATTTAATCGAAGCGGTTCGCAAGCGAGGTATCAATTTTGAATTAACCGATGGGTTACGCGGACTAACAACCTCCAAAAGTCGCAATGACCTTGACCTAAAACGTGCGTTGGAAGAAGCCGCAAGGCGTAAGGAAAACCCAGCAGCGGCAAAACTTCCTTCGGAAAAAGAAGCGGCGGAAGTTTTGGCAAAAGCGCGAGTGGCGACTTTGGCAGCGGTTGAAGAAATGCCGGATTTTGTCGTTAAACAGCAAATCGTGCGTTCAGCCTCATACGCCGGAACAAACAATTTTCGCAACCTTGACCGGTTAGTTGTCGCGGTTAGTTATCGCTCAAACAAACAGGAAGAGTATAAAGTTTTGTCGCGCAACGGAATTTTGGAAAACAATCCGACTCCGAAACAAACTTACGAAGAAGTGGGCGGAACAAGTTCAACCGGCGAATTTGTAACGGTTCTGGCGAAAATTTTCAAACCCGAAAGCGAAACGAAATTTGAACTTGTTGACACGGATACGATCCGTAACCGCCGCGCTTTGGTTTTCGATTATTCAATCGTGCGCGATAAAGCGCAGCAGCGAATCACGGCTTCGGGCGTTTTTGACGATACGGCAATTACAGGAATGAAGGGAAGAGTTTGGATTGACCACGAGAATTTCCGCGTTCTTCGCATTGAAAGTACGGCAACAGAAATCCCTCAAGGCTTCGTTATTCGCGCGGCGAGCCGAACGATTGATTATGATTGGGTCACGATTGCAAATGAAAAATATCTGCTACCATTACTTTCCGACGTTCGTTTAACTTCAAGAGAAAACCGAAATTTATACGAAACCAGAAACCTGATTCGCTTCAAGGAATATCAAAAATACGGCTCGGAAGTTAAAATTTTGGATGACGATGAAGAAGTGCCGGAAGAAAAACCCAAATAGTGAAAAGTTAAAAGTGAATAGTGAAAAATAATTATTTCCTACCTTTTAACTGTTCGTTATTCACTGGTAATTGAGTTTACCAAGCGAAATAAGCGGCAACTGCGGGAACTAGCAACCACAACAAACCTTTAATCAAAAAAAATAAAAAACCCGCAAATCCGAAGCGTTTTACCCATCCGACGGCGGGACATTTTCTTTTTTTCGGTGATTGTTCTTGCATACTTTTCATAAAATAACTTTTTTGCTCGAAAATTTCAAATTCTCGAATTATAAGTTTTGTTCAATTATGAAAAAACATTTTTTGACATTTCCCGCATTGCTTGTTTGGATAATTTTAGCTTTTTCCGCTTTTGTATTTTCGCAAGACGCGCTCCTTGAAGAAAAAAATAAACGTGAGGCTCAATTGGTCGAATTAATCGCGCTCGATAAAACAATAAAACTCGACATCCGCTATGCCCGCGCTGATAATTTTGTTGGAAGAGCGGTTTACACCGAAGCGCGTGCTTTTTTGCAAAAACCCGCTGCGAAAGCGCTTCTTAAAGTTCATAAAAAACTCAAAAAGAAAAAATTCGGCTTAGTGATTTTTGACGGCTATCGTCCGTGGTCGGTAACGAAATTTTTCTGGGAAGTTACGCCTGAAGACAAGCGGAAGTTTGTTGCTAATCCCGTGACAGGTTCAAAACACAATCGCGGGTGCGCGGTTGATTTGAGTATATTTGATTTAAGGACAGGGAAACTCGTCGAAATGCCAACCGATTATGATGATTTCACCGATAAGGCAAATCCGAATTATCAAGGCGCGACCGAAACGCAAAAGAAAAATCGTGATTTGTTGCGCAAAGCGATGGAAACCAAAGGTTTTACCGTCAACCCAAACGAATGGTGGCACTTTGATTATAAGGATTGGAAAGATTACGCCATTTATGATATTCCTTTTTCCGAGATAAGAACAGATTAATGAGTGCCGGTTATGTAGCGCCGTCATCCCGGCTTGCTGTCGTGTGAGCGAGACGCTCACACGACAGCAAGCCGGAGGCTAGCGTTACAATTGTTCAAATTTCTCATTTCTCACCTTTTGCCTTTTTTCCATTTACTTTGTAAATTTATCGCTTATGAATCTGTTTGAAAATAGCGAAATTATCGGCTCAATCGGCGCATTTTTGAGTGAAGACATCGGGCGCGGCGACATCACGACCCAAGCAACCGTCTCGCCGGAAGTGCGCGGTCAGGGGAAATTTCTAGCCAAAGAGAATCTGGTTGTTTGCGGTATCGAAGTTGCCGAAGCTGTTTTTTTTCATCTTGACCCGGAAAGTCCCGAAATTGAATCAATTGTAAATGAAGGCGACGAAATCGAAGCAGGAACGATTTTTGCGACGCTGAAAGGATATTCTGATGTTTTGCTGGCGGGCGAGCGCGTTGCTTTAAACTTGCTGCAAAGAATGTGCGGCGTAGCGACGCTGACGCGCCGATATGTAAAGGCAATCGAAGGAACAAACGCGACAATTATTGACACGCGCAAGACAACGCCCGGTTTACGAATGCTTGAAAAATACGCTGTTACTGTCGGCGGCGGCAAAAATCATCGGTTTGGTTTGGACGACGGAGTTTTAATTAAAGATAACCACGTCGCGCTCGCCGGTGGTATTACCGAAGCCGTTACGATGGCGAAATCAAAAATCGGACATCTGCATAAAATCGAAATCGAAATTTCCAATTGGGCACAGCTTCGTGAAGCTATTTCAGCGGGCGCGGATATTCTTCTGCTCGACAACCAAACGCCCGAAGAAGCGGAAAAATTAGTCGAAATGGCGCGGCAGTTAAATCCGAATGTTTTATTGGAAGCATCAGGCGGGATGGATTTAGACAGAGTTCGTTCTTTTGCAGAAGCAGGCGTAGATTTTATCAGCGTCGGAAAGTTGACGCATTCGGCTCGGGCAGTTGATATTAGCTTTAAGATTCAAACTGTTTAAAACTTTTAGCTTAAAATTAACGAACATTAGATTGCTTCGGTATTTCTTTGCTCGTTAAAGCAAGCATCTCTTCAGTCGGTTTCAAAAAAGGCAAAAACCAAATCAACAAAATAGAAATTATTAACGCAATTGTGGAAACGATTCCGCCTTCGATGCCGTAGCTTTCGCCTGTCAACCAAATCGGACCCGAATCAATTTCTTGAAAAAGCGGCGTGGTTGTCAGTGATTTGATTCCGCTTACTTCAATCCCGAAAATCGCTCCTTGAAACCAATTCCACATTAAGTGAAGTCCAAAGACAAACCATAAAGTTCGCGTTTTCAAGTAAGCGACGCCAAACCAAACGCCTGCCAAAGCCGTGTTAAGAGTCGAAATGTAACTGGCATTTGGATTCGTCAAATGCCCGGCGGCGAAAAATAGGGAAGTGAGCGCAATAGACAGCCACGCGAGATTGGCGCGGGCAAGCGTTTGGAAGATATAACCGCGAAAAAGTATTTCTTCAAACGCGGCGGCGACGATGAAAACAATTAGAGAAATTCCTAATGTTAATAAAATCGCGGATTGTCCGGCTGTTTGATTCGGTTGAAAACTCAAACCGCCGGAAATAAAAGCAATCAAAGCGGCTATCGAAATCGTCGCCGCGCCAAAAAATAAACCCAGCACCAAATCCTTCAACCAATTTTTTGTAAACCAGCAGCCGAGAGCGCGAAACGGCAAATCTTCGAGATATTTTCCGCAAAGCCAGCCAATCAAAAGGGCGGTCGCAAATGAAATCGAACTGTTGACCAAGACATAAAGCGCGCTTCCCGAACTAAAATCAACCGCCAGTTTGGTAAATAAAACTTCGGCAGCGTAACCGAACAAAAGTCCGAAAAAGGTAAACAAAAGCAAAAAAATGACAAATCGCCAGCCGCTTCGCAAGCGCCCGAATTGGTTGAAGAAAATTTCTTCTGTTTTCATAAATTGAGATAGTGTTGCATAAAAATTTAAGTAAAAACAGCTAATTTTTGTGCAGTTATCATGAATTTCTCCTCACCTCACTGCTAGCATTGCTTGCTGCATAGTGAGTATAACTTACATTAATTAATGGATTAAACCACATTATATGAAACAACACTTGTCATTAAGGTTTAGTTTACAAATGAATGTTTATCCTTTGAGTAAAATGCAGTAAAGAGTATTCTATTTATATGAACAAGCCGAATTATTCCGATTTGGACGCGGAGATTATTGACATCGCCCCGCGGCAGCGTCCGCAGCGAAACTGGCGTTGGTGGATTATTTTCGCCGGACTTCTTGTGACGGCGATTGTTTTGTTTCGGGGAATCGGAATTTACGTGGAATCTTTATGGTTTGATTCGCTCGGCTTTGCTTCGCGTTTTTGGTATGAATTTCGGCTCGGCTGGACTCTTTTCGCCGTTTTTGGAATTTTGACGGTCGTCCTGCTCCGCGGCGGATTTTATTTGCTCGAACGCATCTTTAGTTTGGATAAATTCGCACTGCGTAAAATCGTCGTCGGCGAAAACCAGACGATTGACATCAATCCGGCGCGAATTCTGCGCCCGGCTGGTTGGATCGTCGCGCTGCTCTTCGGATTCGGCAGTGCCTTCGGTTTCGCCGCTGACTGGCAGAATTGGGCTTTGTATTTTCATCAACCGGCGACTACTTTGACCGATCCAATTTTTGGCAATTCGCTCGGTTTTTATTTATTTTCCCTGCCCATTTATCAGTCTCTCGCGTCGTGGTTAACGACGCTCGCGGTGATACTGTTGGTTGCCACCGTTATTTACGCGATTTTGTCGCTTCCGCAGCGGCTGGCTTCGTTTGAAGAAAAACAAAAGTTTCAAGGCTTCAGCAAAACGGCTTACGCGGCAGTCTCGGGCGCGCTCGGATTTTTGCTGCTCATCGTAGCGGCGCGTTTCGCGCTCGCCCGTTACGCTTATTTGTGGACTGACCATTCATCGTTTAGCGGTGTGACTTTCACCGAACACAACTATTTGCTGCCGGGTTTGGCGTTCGTCGCAATCTCCCTGATAGTTGCCGCCGCGCTGCTTTTTATCAATGCTTTGGCGTGGCGCAATCTGCGAATGTTTTTCGTCGCCCTCAGCCTGCCCGTTGCGGTTTACGTCGTCGCGGCGTGGCTGATTCCGGCTTACGTCCAGAACTTTATTGTCAAGCCGAACGAGCTTGGGCGCGAAACACCATACATCGAAAACAACATCGCCGGAACGCGCGCCGGTTTTAACATCGAAGCGGTTGAGTCGCGCGATTACGCGGCGGAGACTTCGATTGCGGCTTTTAATTTGAATGAAAATAAGAACACTTTTTCAAATGTCCGGTTGTGGGACTGGCGGGCATTGCAGGATACTCTGCGACAGATTCAGGAAATACGCACCTACTACGATTTCGTGGACGTTGATGTTGACCGCTATCGGACGGGCGGCGAATTGCGGCAGATGATGATTGCGACGCGCGAGCTGGACGTGAACAAACTGCCGGAGCAGTCGCGCAATTGGATTAACGAGCGGCTGGTTTACACGCACGGTTACGGCGTGACGATGAATCCGGTGAACGAATTCACGAACGAAGGCAAGCCGCGTTTCGCGCTTTCCAATATGCCGATTGAAACGAGCGGCGACATCCGCGTGACGCGCCCCGAAATTTACTTCGGCGAGCGAACGAACACCGATGTCTATGTCAAAACCAACCAGCGCGAGTTTGATTACCCGCAGGGCGAAAATAACAATTACACCGTTTATGAGGGCGAGGGCGGTTTTGCCGTCGGCTCTTGGCTGCGTCGCGTCTGCATCGCCTGGACGCTCGGTGATTTGACAAAACTGCCGTTTTCCGACGACGTGACGGCGGAGAGCCGCGTTTTGATGCGCCGCAATATCGGCGAACGCATCCGGCGAATCGCGCCGTTTCTCACTTTCGATTCCGACCCCTATATCGTCATTAACGACGATGGGCGGCTTGTTTGGATGATTGACGCTTTTACCTCTTCGGCGCGTTTTCCGTATTCGCGGCATTACGATGTTAACGGGCGACGCGTCAATTATCTTCGCAACAGCGTCAAAGCGACGGTTGACGCTTACACCGGCGCGGTTAATTTTTATGTTTTCGATTCTGCGGACCCGCTGGTCGCCGCTTATCGCCAAACATTTCCCGCGCTTTTCAAAGATGCCGCAGAAATGCCCGCTGGTCTGCGGGCGCACGTTCGTTACCCGGAAATGCTGATAAAAGCGCAGAGCGAGGTTTTCGGGCTTTATCACACACAGAGCGCGGCAATGTTTTTCGGACGCGAAGATATGTGGAGCGTGGCGCAGCAGGCGGCAGTCAATACCGAAAATAAACAGAACCAAAATCAGTCGACTCAATCGCTCGACCCGTATCAAATCCTGATTTCACTGCCCGGCGAAAATGCGCCGCCGGAGTTTTTGCAGGTATTGCCGTTCACTCCGGCAAATCGAAACAATATGATCGCGTGGATGGCTGGACGCAGTGACGGAGACGCTTACGGGCGGCTGGCGGTCTACAAATTTCCCGTCTCGCGCGTCATTGACGGTCCCGCCCAAATCGAAGCCCGTATTGACCAGGACGCGCAGCTGTCCGGTCAAATCACTCTCTGGAGTCAACAAGGCTCAAAAGTCAAACGCGGCAATCTAATTGTTCTGCCGATTGGCACGGGTTTGCTTTACATCGAACCGATTTACCTGCAAGCTGACCGCAGTCCGATGCCGGAGTTGCGCCTGGTAGTTTTGGCGACGCAGGAAAAACTGGTTTACGCCGCGAACTTTGAAACCGCGCTCGCGCAACTGCTCGGAGGCACGGAAAATCGTCCGGCTCAAACCAACGCGGCGCCAACCAACCAACCGGAAACGAGCGAAGAAACCACGCAGACAAACGAGCAGTTGATAAAACAGGCGGCGCAAAATTTGTCCGATTATCAAAAGTTTACGGCGGAAGGCAAACTTGCCGAAGCCGGTCAAAAGCTCGCCGAACTCAAACAAACTTTGGAGAAATTGCAGCGTCCGTAGTGAACGGAAGCGGGCGCGGAGCGGCTAAAGTTTACTGACCCAACATTGTAAATTTTTCCTCGATTTCCGCACTCGCTTTTATTGTTAGGACTTCCTCATTTTTTTGGAGAAGCCCGCACGAATTAAGGGCGAAGCGAAGAAAAGTGTATCTTTGCGAGAAAATCAATTTTTGTTCAATGCCAATTGAGATAATAACAAAAATAGTCGCTAGCTAATATCCAATTTCCACAACTTGCGATTTAAACAATAAAAAGCGCGGACGACAAATCCGCGCTTTTGTTCGAACGATAAAAACCGTTAATCAACAATTTCGGTTAAACGCACCGGCGGCAGAACCAGCGAATTATCGCCGGGTTGAATCGTGACGGGCGAACTCCAAATAGCAAAACCGTTTGCTGTTTTTGTAACGCCAAACAGGTAATATGTATCCGGTTTAACGTCTTTCATTGACGCTTTGCCGCTGGCGTCGGTCTGCGTTCTATAAACGATGTGCTTGTTGATTGCGTTCATCGCTTTTCTGTTCGTCTCACCATATTTGCTTGGGCTGACAACTGATAAACCAAAAGCGTTGGTTAAGCCTTGACCGGTTTCATCGTCAATGTCTGCACTGCTCAGAATGCTTTCCAAATCTTTATCGAGCAGATAAAATCTTTCATCTTTGACGGGCTGAACGCTGCCCGTTTTGCTGGCGATTTTAGCTTCAAGTTTTACGATTCCTTTGTCTGATGCACTTGTGCTGGGCGGAATTGTTGTTACGGTTTGCGATGAAGAAGACGGCGGCGCAGTAGTTGTAGCGGGCGCGGAAGTATCAGGAACAACTATTTGTCCCCCTGAAGATGACGGCGGAACAACTATTTCATTCGGCGGCGAATCCGTCCGAGTCGTGGAGCCGAGCGAACCATTGGCTTGCCTTTGCGTTGCAACATTGACGCCGATATTTCTTTGCGCCGCTTCGTCGTCGTCACTGTTTCGCATATAAGCCAGCAAAATAAACAAAAGCACGACGCCTAAAATGCCAAGCGGAATAAAAATCCATTTCGGAAAATCGTCTCTTTCGCGCGGCGTTTCCGCAACGACGACGTTTCTTTGCACAACCGGTTTGATAAAAGTATGCCCGCAGTTCGGACAGGCGTTTGCCGTCGTCGAAACCTCGTGTGCGCATTCGGGACAAGTTATTAAAGACATAAAATACAATTTCCTCCGTGTTTCAAATACATCTTAGATTAACATTTTTTATAAAAAAGAGGTATTAGAATTTTTGCTGAAATCGGTTGTGGTTTAGCTTAGCAGTCTTTTATTACTATCTCTAAATAAGAGGAAAGCGGGTAATGGTCTAAAATCTTCAATAAATGAAAAGAAAAAACTACAGTATTTAAGAAATTATTGGTAATAATATAGTTGACTCAGCAAGTTTTATTTTCAATCAGCGAAAAATTTATACTGAGTCAGTGTAAATCAAAGTTAGACATCTTCTTCTTTGTGAGGTAATAAAAACTGATGAGAAAGATACTTACATCATTGTTGTTGTTTATTATTTTGTTGCCGACATCGCTTGTCGCGCAAGTCAATCAAACTGCACAAAGTCCTTCGCTTGTTTTTACTCACGTTACTGTAATTGACGTAACGGGTGCGCCTTCAAAATCTGATATGACCGTGAT